>Ga0214923_10000350_pt1 | contig 71022 bp, 63 predicted proteins | sample LL1510_MetaG_FD_177993 | JGI IMG/M metagenome (GOLD analysis project Ga0214923, IMG submission 177993) | Freshwater microbial communities from Lake Lanier, Atlanta, Georgia, United States - LL-1510 | ecosystem: Environmental > Aquatic > Freshwater > Lake | place: USA: Georgia | collected...
TGTTTCTTCTTTTCTTGTAATAATATTCTTTGGTTTCGTTTTCCATAACTTTCTATTTTTCTTTGTGATGCAGTATATTCTAATTTGTTTCCTTTTTTATCCATCATATACACTAATGAATGCTTACCAGGGTCGCAACCAACTATATTTCTGTCTTTCAATGTATCTAATTGTTCTTTTGATAAATCTTCTATTGTATGAAAATCTTGCTCTTGTAAAACAGGAACTCTTGAACCCCATTTTTTATCTTTCAAATCTTTTCTGATAAACAACAAACAACAACTAATTCCATCTGTTTGTATTTGATTATGAAATTGATAATGTTTGTTCTTGAATATTTTATTTTTCATATCTAAAAAATTGCACCATATTTCATTTTGATTATCTTTTACATTACTCAATAATTCACCCTTTTTTGTTTTATTTCCATCTTTATCTGTTTCAGGACAAAACAAATTTATAATAGAAGCAGTATCTAAAATAATATGTTTTGGAATAATATTGTTTCGTAATGGTAATGGTTGAAATAATTTACTTTCTTCTTTTTCTAATACAGAATTCATATATAACATTCCTTTCAAATATTCAAATGGTCTAACCTTAATATCGTAATGAATTGATTTTTTGATTTCGTTAGGTAAAATATTCGGCAAATGAAGTTGTTTCCAGTTTGAAAACATAACATCAGTTTCTTCTAATGATAAACATTTATTTTTGAATTGAAATAATGTTGCCTTATCTTCTGTTATTTGATTTGTAGTTTTATTAATAAATCGTAAAAAATGCTGAATAAAATGTTCTTGAAAATTATTATGTAAAGAAGTATGAATTTGCGTTGCTAAATAAGGTAATAAAAAGGTAGTATTTTTCAAATTTGTTTTTTCGTGATTAAGTAATGGTTGATATTCAATTTTGTAAAATGCATCTAACATTTCTAAAAGTTCTGTATCTTTCCCTTTCTTTCCTCTATTATCGCGTGTTCCTAATGCTTTGATACAATACAAAATAAATGTTTCGTCTATGGTAGGTAATGGTTGATTTTTGGTATATTGATGTAAAACATACAAACGAATAAATTGATATGTATGAATAACCAAATCATTCATTTCAAAAACCAAATGATTTATAACTGGTTGTATCGTATCACGATTTAGTAAAATCGTTTTTAGCGGAATTTTGAAAGTTTTGTAAGCGGATCTTTCATTATTCCTAAATTCTTGGAACTCCTCCTTTTTCTTTTTCTTAACTTTCATTTTATATATATTATAAATATTTTATTTTTAAGTTAATTTTAACGCAAAATATTTAAATATAATTTATTTATAATTATTATATTTATAAATAAATGGAAATATCTAATGAAGCAGAAACGAAATATAATTGTGAAGTATGTAGTTATAAATGTATATATCCTGCACACTGGAAGCAACATATAGAAAGCGAAAAGCATAAAAATAACGGAAAACGAAAAACGAGAAGTGATAAAGTATTAGAACCAAAATGTAAGCATTGTGAATATAAAACAAATAATTTGACTTGTATGAAAGTTCATTGTTTAACACAACATTCAAACAAAGAAGAAAGAAAAAAAGAATTCAAATATTATTGTGATAAGTGTGATTTTGGAACATACGCAGAAATATTATTTACACGACATTGCGAAACAAATAAACATTTATTTTAAATAATATCCTCTAATATGTTTTGAAGCATAACACGAATTCGCATAATGCCCTTCCCTACCGCATCTAAAACATATAACATCATCACAATCATCTTCACTTTCACTATCTTCATTATTATATTTACAATTCTTTTCATGATATTCACATTTCTTTTCATCAATAAATTCTTTATCGCAATATTCACAACACCAAATTATTTCTTCTTTGCATTCTTTACAATCTTTCGCAAAATGTCCTGATTTTCCACAATTAAAACATTTATCATTTGTTCCATTTTTCATTTGTGTTAAATGGGTTTTAGTTGATTGTTCTAATTCTACTGAAACAAATGAACCACCTCTAACATTATCTATCCCATATTTATCCATAAACATTCTTGTATATTTATCTTCATCATAATCATCACAATTTGGTATTAATTCTATCATTTTTATTGGTTTATATAGTTTAGTCCATGCTGAACCATTTGAGTTGAAATGACTATCTAACCTGAAAGAAGGGTTTATTGTCTTACCGACATAAAATTTACCCTTTTCTAATTGTAGAATATAAATATATACCATTTGTAAAGTGTATAATTAATTTATTATATAATATTTATTTCAATTTTATAATTAAATATTATATATGCCTACGCATAAAAGTAATGATTATAAATTAACAGCAGTTCAATATTATTTAGTGGAAGATAAAACCCAGGAAGAAGTATGTAAAATTTTCAAATGTTCTCCAAGAAGTTTAATGCGGTGGGTTGAAAGATACAAAAAAGATGGAAATGTAGATATTCATTATAGAAAACCAATTGCTTATAAAGTTAAAAAAGAATATGTAAAGTTTTTAGTAGATGAAATAAATAAAAATAAAACAATTACATTGCATGAACTTCAACAAAAACTAAAAGATAAATATAAAAATGCGGATATAAGCACTATGCAACTTTTTAGGGTTGTTCGTGATAATAATATTACTTTGAAACTTACAAGAATTAGACACGAACCTGTAAAACGATTTGGAAAAGATATTGATATAAACTCAAAAATAAAAGAATTTTATGATGAAGTGAAAAAATACAAAATAGAAGATATTATTTGTATTGATGAGACCTCAATAAAATCATTACAAAAACGAAATCATTGTTATAGCAATAAAGGAAAACGATGTGTAATAAAAACACAATCACAAGAAGTATTCAAAAAATATACTGGAATATTTGCTATTTCGGTAAATGGTGTGATACATTGGGATTTATATGAAAAGGGAGGAATAAATACAGATAGGTTAGTTGATTTTTTAGAATACAATATTACAAGTAAATTAAGGAATAAATTAATTATTTTAGATAATGCTTCATCACACAGAAACGAAAGAATAAAAGCATTGGTAAATAAACATAATAATATTTTATATGCTGTTCCATATCAACATTTCACAAATTCCATAGAAAATTATTTTAGTATGTTGAAATCAAGATTACAAAGGTTAGATGGGTTAAAATATGAAAACCTAAAAGAAAATATCCAAAAGGTAATAAGTGAAATACCGAAAGAAAAATATGAAAATATATTCAAGGGTGCTTATGAACGACCTGAAAAATATGTTCCAAGGAATATAACAAGAAAAATAAAGAAGAATTACAAATAATTTTTATATAATTTGCTCTATAAAAAAATCGGCGTTTGAAATGTTAAAAGGTGTAAAACTACATAAAAATATATACCAAAAAATACCAATGAAAAAACTATCGACTAAATATACGATTGATGAAAAACATACAGAGATGTTGAATTATTTTCACGAATTAGAAACCGAAATAATACCATCCCTCATAAAAACCAAAGAAGAATTGAAATCAGGTCTGCGGCGATTGCCTGAAAATGATATTGACAAATACATGGAATTAAAGGATCAAATTCATAAATTAACAAGAGAAATCAATCAAAAATGTTCAGAGAAAAAAAAGTATCTCCTCGAAAATTCAAAGCATATTTTCGACTATTTCGAGCAAAAAAAACAAGTATCGGCGGGAAACAACAACCAGAACACGAATGTTCTCAACAGTTTTTTCAAGATAAAATCGCCGAATATTGATTCATCTAATCCGCAAAGTTCGAAATATTCCCAATCAAAAAATACCTATCACAAGTATTGGAAAAACATCAACAACAGTGTTCTCAATATCCAGGATTTTGTGGTTCCATCGGATATTTGCGCTGTTTGCAAAAACGGAGAATTGATTCCGCAAGACGAAGAAGGTATCCTGATTTGCAACAATCAATCCTGTGGGCGATTTATTACTTATATTATTGATAATTCAAAACCATCCAGCAAAGAACCACCCAGCGAGGTGTCATATACTGCTTATATACGGTTGAACCATTTCAAAGAGATTTTATCGCAATTTCAAGCAAAAGAAACTACGCAAATACCGGAGGAAGTCATCGAGGCCATTCGCGCGCGTATCAAGAAAGAACGTATTACAGATATGTCACTGATTAATTACGACAAAATGCGCGATATATTACGTAAACTCGGATTCAATAAATATTTCGAACACATTCAGTATATTAATTCGCAATTTGGTATCAAACCGCCCATTATGAATGAAGAACTCCATGAAACCTTATGTGTATTGTTCATTGAGATACAGAAACCGTGGGCGGTACATTGTCCACCGAATCGCACGAATTTTTTCAATTATACATATACGCTGTATCAATTGTGTGTTTTGTTGGACCAGGTGCAGTACTTGCCGTATATACCGATGATGAAAGACCGGGAAAAACAGTTAGAGCAAGACATGATATGGAAAAAAGTGTGCATGGACCTGGACTGGGAGTTTTTCCCTACAGTGTAAGGGATTTTACAAAAATGGTTTACGTCTTCGATTACGTCTAGTATTACGCATGAATTTATCGTATGGGGAATATTTACTTGTTTTCCGGGGTTTCATGGATGTTCTGGATTTCGCGGCGCTTCGGGTTGAATTGTATCCGCCAAGGTTTACACTTGAACCTGGTGGTGATGATGATGATGATGATGATGAAGTATCAGGGCATTTTTTTGGCATAATGGTATTCATATTTTGAATATTCTCTGTTACAGCTTGACTATTGGTGTCAAGAACTAATCTATCAGGTAATTCAGATTCATCTACACCAATTGAGGTTTTTACATCTGGCACATCGCAAATATTATATTCTTTTATAAAACATTGGTTAGTGGCGGGATGTTGAATAAATTTTATTGTAATTTCCTTACCAGCAGTTTTGCCAGCTTCGCCAATTGGTGCCATTTCCGCAGGTGGTGGTGGTGATTCTGATATTGGTGTGTTTCCATTTGTCTTCGTAACTAGTGAAGGTTTAATATAACTCATTTGGCGGGTACGAAAAGCTAATACGTTATTAACAAATTGTTCATCATCTTGCAGACCCTTTATAACCTTTTCAATTTCTTCAAATTTATCTAATCTTAATTTAGCGTCTGCAAGTTTACTTCTAGAATCAGAGCTGGGGGTTGTCGCATTTTTTGCGTTTGCAAGTGTATAGTCTTTTTTCGCTTGTTCAACATCGACTTTTATAGCGGCTTCAAAGTCTCCTTTTTTTTTTGTAGCTATATTAGCATCTTTTATTAAAGTATTAAAATTATTTTTTTCATAATAAACTGCTGTACCTAAGTTTCTATTAACAAAACCAATTCTCGGCATATTAATTGACATATTAATTTATACTAGAATATACATTATTATTACATAAAATTTCCCCCCTCGGAACAATTACCATTGCCGGGTCACGGTCCATTCGCGAAATCCAGAATATATAGCTATAACTATCCACTGCAAACCCGATGCAAAATTCGACACTCAATGTTTGAAAACAAAACGGTTGCGAAAACCTAACAAGAATACCTTCCTCCATTTCCACCAGCAAATGATAGTATTTTCGCGGACTACCTTCTTCGCTAAAATGCACCACGCCTAAACATCGGTCTTCGTCATCCCTCACAAAAACAGACGACCCACGAACATTCCTAAATAATGGACATTTCAAATCCATTTCGCAAACAATCACCAGACTAGCATTCTCTATTTTCCCAATTTGAAATGGCGACCATTTATATACAAAGCATTCTTCCCCCTGATAAACAATCGGTATCCAGTTTTTTTCAGACCATGTTTCACTAGGCGGCTGAACAATCACGCCATTCTTAATCGACCCAATATCCACGCAATAATCCGCGACAATAATGCGACTGCGACCACTGCCATCCACGTGATTCAAATTCGTCGCAGAACATTTGATTTTGCCGTCGATTTCATAGAGACGCAAATCTTCTAAACCTCGCGAATAGGCTTCCTCAAAATGGGGTAAATCCAGTGCCTCCTCCATGATTCGGAAACTCGATGCAATAGGCGTCATATCGGCGTCCAGTTCACATAGCACGTTTTTGTTTTCAATTATATGATTATCATGTGAATACCGGTAATACCCATTCGGATACAACCAATAATTCACATATCGAATATTCAAATAATGCATGGTTTTTTCGATAGTCGGGTCATACCATTTCAAATAACTGGCAGACGTTGGATAAAATCCAGGGATATCAGGCATGTTCACATACTCGACCATTTTTGTAGTCTCAGAATCGGCTAAACATATCACAAAACATTCGGGAGGTATCCCTGCAATAATAGAATCGTCGTGATTTCCAAAATACCACGTCACTTTCCAGTCATTCTTACAAAATCCTTCTAAATAGGCGTAAAAATTCACTTCCCATACAAGTTTGCGATAGGTTCTCAAGAAACGGTCGAGTTCTCGGATATAGGTATTCCATCCACTACGAATTGACCCACCATCCCCTAAGAAAAATCCACCCGAAAATCGCCAACATATCCCATCAAGCAAGACGGGAATATCCGTTACCGCAGTGCCTATACACCCAGGAAAAACGAGACATCGTTCGCGCAATTTCATATTGCACAAATCGCGTAAATATCTATACATAAATGGACTGCGAACAATATAAGGCAAAGAATAATGTATCCATGCAAAATGCCTAGTGTCAAAAGGGTTTTTTTGTATTGCCATGTTCACTAATTCTATTACTACATGAGTTTTCCACAAATGTTCTCGAGTATCTTTTTCATGATTGCGATTTTGAGGTAATGTAATATCATCGTGCTTATAAATCAACCGCCATATCGCTAAATTCGTCTTTTGAATGGGAATCAAAACAGGTATCTCAGAGTTTTCGTCGATGTTTCCACGTATTTTTTCACGTATCCAAGATTCGCAATCATCATATACAAAAACAATCAACGGTAAATCAGCGCGACACAATGCAATCAAATTCTCGACGGAAAATTCGTCACTTATGTGCTGGTGATTTTCATAAAACAAATACGACGTTACAAATGTTATCATTTTATCATATAACACGATTTGTTTCTAATTTGATTTGCTAGACACAACATTATTACAAAATTGAAATGCTTATTTTACAACTATTGGTATGGCATTAATAATCAACAATGACAACAATCACTCCAAAACGTGTAATAGTATTCGATGTAGAGACAAGTGGTCTTCTACCTAAAAATTCGTATCAACAATTTCCCCATATTTTGCAATTGAGTTATATGGTATACAACACAGAAACTCGCACCATCGAAAAAAAATACAACGCATATATAAAAATACCACATGACGTCGTGATTACCGATGAAATCACCGAGCTAACCGGTATTACTCGCGAAAAATGCGATGAATACGGAATCCCTATTTTAGAAGCTCTCTACGCAATGTATTTAGATTATATCGTATGCGATTGTGTAATAGCTCATAATTTGATATTCGATGCAATCATGCTCGGCGTAGAATTAGAACGCCATGATGCACCTGCTGAATTACGCAATCTCATGAATCATGATTATGAAAAAAAAACAAACAAGACTCGATATTGTACTATGATGAACAGTATCGAATTATGCGGTATTCGCGTGGACGCTGTCAACAAAAAAGGCGAACCATTTACCTACAACAAATGGCCTAAATTGTCCGAGCTACACCAACATTTCTTCGGATTTGTTCCAGAGGGACTCCACGATTCTTTAGTCGACGTGGAAGTTTGTTTGAAATGTTATTTGAAACTCCAGGAAACACAATAAAAATTTACAACTTGTATTTTCTCTGTTTTTTTACAGATTTTCTCTTTTTTTTATTTTTTTGTTTTTTCGTGTATTTTTTTCTTTTTCCACCACCGGGTGTTGTGACTGGTTTTATACGATTTACATAATAATCTTTGTTTATACGGATTACATAATTCTTGAAAGCTTCAAAATTCAGTATTTCTTCTGGTACTAACTCGTTTATATCTTTATTTGATGCAATCATATTTCGAACCTTACTTGAACTAACGTTTTCTGGTAAAGGTGGATCTAATAAATATATGTTGATATTTCCATAACTATTGGCTATCATTTTGGGCGTTACATTTTTAACGTCGGTTCTACCCCATCCGTTGGTTCTCACTATTGGTATTGGTTTTGGTTTTGTCGTTGAATCCGATGTTATATAATTTAATCCAGTTATATTTATAACATTTCCATATATTCCATCTATAGTTCCGTTTACGGGCGTGTTTGATACTAATTCACCATTATTGACGGTTCTATCTAGAACGAAAATTTTTTTTATATAATCTTTGTAATAGTATTCTTTAGGAGTTACACCAATTGTTTCTAATTGAGTTGTAGTTATAGGATCTATAGGAGCTCCATCTATGAAATAAGGAACAGCTAATGAATGTGCCCAATCAATCATATTTGCCATATTGTCAGCACCTATACCTAAAATAATTTCAGCATCAGGATTGTTTTTTGACAACATCATCAACGTGCATATTGTTTTACTAGTAATAGGTGGATCTATCTTAGTAAATTCTTGTTCTATATTCGAAACTGAAAAAGTGTGGTTATTATTATTATTTTTGCGTAATTCTTCATTTAACGATTTACAAATTTCATCCAAACACGATTTTCTCTCATCAAATGACATATAACTTTTCGGTATTTTTTTTTTAATATTAAGAGAGTCCTTACTTTCGGCGTCATTCGAAGGCATAAACTTTAATTCAATGGTTTTTGTTGGATATAATTCTATCGCTTTTTGCATTAATTTTATTGCACCATCTTTATGCCCTAACGTAGGTGGAGAAAATGCACCTTGATATGTAATAATTATTTTTTCTTTTTCTATATCGTTCATATATATATATATATTATTCACGTTAAAATAATTTCAAAATATTTTTTCTAAATAATGAAAATCCACCGAAAATCGACTAGACTCTACGATGAACACATTTCGCAAATTTCGTCATGCTGTTCAGCGCCCTCTTTTTTTTCCGGTTCAATCGTGAATTGTTGTGCTTGATGGCGCGCTCTGCGGCGTAAATAATAAATACCGGTTTTCAATCCTTTTGACCAGGCGTAGAAATGCATCGACGTCAAATTCGAATAATTGGGGTCTTCTAGCCACAGATTCAAACTCTGACTTTGACAAATGAAAGCACCGCGGTCGGCGGACATATCAATCAAATTTCGCATAGGGATTTCCCAGACCGTTTTGTATTTATTGCGAATATGTTGTGGAATAGCGTCGATGTGTTGAATACTGCCATGATTTGCGATAATATTGTTTTTCATTTTTTCATTCCATAAATCGAGCGCTATCAAATCATGCATCAAATATTTGTTGGCTAAAATGAATTCTCCGGCAATGGTGCGTCTACTATAAATATTACTTGTAATCGGTTCAATGCATTCGTTGTATCCGAGAATTTGCGAGGTAGACGCAGTGGGCATAGGGGCTAGCAAAAGCGAATTGCGTAATCCATGGGTTTGGATTTTATTTTTGAGGGCTTGCCAATCGTATCTGTCGGGGACCACACCCCACATATCAAACTGGAGTTCTCCCTTATGTGCTGGAGACCCTTCGAATGTTTCATATGGACCTTCCAGACAAGCTAATTCGCAGGATTGTTCTAATGCTGCATGATAAATTGTTTCAAAAATGTTTTTGTTGATTTGTTTCGATTCGTCGGATTCGAATGGTAAATCCATTTGCATGAATACATCGGCGAGTCCTTGAACACCGATACCGATAGGGCGATGACGTTTGTTACTCAGTTCGGTTTTCGGGGTTGGATAGAAATTCACATCGATAATGCGATTCAGATTGTAGGTGACGATTTTCGATATTTCGTGCAGTTTTTCATAATTGAATGATGGCGGGGTGGTCGTTCTGTCGACGAACGCTGGAAGTGCAATACTGGCTAAATTGCATACCGCGGTCTCTTTGTCGTCTGAGTATTCCATGATTTCGGTGCATAAATTACTCGACTTTATGGTGCCGATATTTTTTTGATTCGATTTTTTGTTTGCAGCGTCTTTATACAATAAATAGGGGGTGCCGGTCTCCATTTGTGCGTCTAATATTTGAAACCACAGCTCGCGCGCTTTGACGGTTTTGCGGCCATTTCCCGATATTTCATATGATTTGTACAATCGGTTGAATTCTTCGCCATAGACATCGGACAATCCAGGGCATTCGTCGGGACACATGAGAGTCCAATGACTGTCTGATTTGACACGTTCCATGAACAAATCGGGTATCCACAAAGCATAAAAGAGGTCGCGGGCTTTGAGCTCTTCATCGCCGTGATTTTTCCGCATCTGGAGGAAAAGTTCGACGTCGGCGTGCCATGGCTCGAGGTATATAGCGAAACTTCCGTTGCGGCGACCGCCGCCATTATGCACCACACCATTATGAATCACATAATTATGTTCTTCTTCCATTTGCAAGTCATACAAAATTCCATTATAGGAATGTGTTGTTATTTTTTGAACACGACTTAGTAATACATCATTATATCTCAAGAATTTAAAAAATTGTTTATCATCATAGGTCATATTCATCAAATCACAAATTTCCGCTGTTTTTGGAATACGTAATACATAACTAATTTTTTTGTTTTCGATTATACCACGTTCCGTTTCATGTGATTCGCCTATTCGGTTTCTAATATATCCACTGGTTAATACTCCCATTTTCATAGCCAAGAATCGTGCACATTCAATTAAATTATAAGAGGTGCTATCAAACATCAATTCATCTTTTACACATCCGTCTGTATCTAATAATCCCTTCAATATGTATTTTGATTTTTCAATGGGCAAATTCAACCATTTTGCAAGCATTCGTTTTTCTTTGTTTTCATCATAGAAATCGTTATATCTGAATGGTAAATGTATACATCTATTCCATCTGATTCTAGTAGTATTGTTATCCACTGTTATTGTATAATCTACACACCTCTCATTGAAATAATTAATGATAAAATCTGCAATATGTTTTTTGTTGATTGTATGCATAGAAATATATCCAGAAGTGTCAGTTTTATTTGACATTGACCCGTCGCCTAAAATAACTCCATAGACATAACAATCATCTGTTGAAATATTCGCAATATCTTTCGAAAAAGAAGGAATTGGATATACCACCATGTCATCTATATCCATATCCTTTGCATCAATCCATTCTAAAACGCATATGTTTTTTTTCAATCTATTTTTTATTACTTTGTAATTAAGGCCTTTTTTTTGACCACGTAAAACAAATACTGGATGTTCTGGTGTTATAGTTAATGGATGAATAGAATGCATGGTTTCTATTTCTAATATTTCCCCTTCATATGAATGTTCCAGTACATTTTGAATAATTTCTGCTTTTCCTTGTAAATTGTAAATTTCAGTTTCATTCATAACACAATGTTGTATTTGTTTAGGACCTTGAGTTGTGTATATAATTGTTTCAGGAACAACACACTGATCAACATATTTTGCAGTGTTATTGAACACGCGCAACATCGGGACAATACCATTTGACGAGCCATTCGTTCCACGGATATGACTCCCGGAAGCACGGATATTATGAATATGTAATCCGATACCGCCCGCCCATTTCGATATCATAGCACAATCTTTCAACGTGTTATAGATGCCATTAATGCTATCGCTTTCCATGGCAATCAAATAGCAACTCGACAATTGTGGGTGCGGGGTTCCTGCATTGAAAAGGGTGGGCGTAGCATGGGTAAAATATTTGAGCGACATGCAATCATAGGTTTCTTTGATTTTGTCCAGATTATCCCCGTGAATACCGATGGCCACGCGCAGCCACATGTGTTGCGCACGTTCCACAGTTTCCTTGTTGATTTTCATCAAATAGGCTCGCTCCAGAGTTTTGAACCCGAAATAATCAATCAGATAATCGCGGTCATAATCGCACATGGCATCCAGTTCGCCCTTCCATTTTTGCACGACCTCATACAATTCTTGTGAAACCAGAGGTGATGATTTACGGTGATTGTCTTTGTATTCATACAAACGCTCCATGACATCACTGAATGAATCCAACGTGTTTTTGCGATGATTCGACACGACAATTCTACCCGCAAGAATGTTATAGTCTGGATGAATGGACGCCATGGATGCGCATTGTTCAGCGGACAATTCGTCGATTTTCGTCGTGGAAATGCCGTCATACAACTGGTCGATGACTTTCATCACCAGAGTGGTATAATTGATTTTGATGGATGCTTCTTGTCCTAATTTTTTGATGCGTTGTAATATTTTATCGAATGAGACGATTTCGCGCTCACCAGAACGTTTAGTGACATACATTTCATCGTCTAATTGTGTAATATTCATGGTTGTATATATATCATACATACATATGATATATTTATGTCGTTTTGTTAGAAACTAAATCACACAAAATTGAATGATGGGATTATCATAATCATGATTATCAATAAAGACCCAAAAATGATGAACGACACTGACCATGACAACGAAATTATCGACTACGGTGACTATTACAGTTATCAAGGAGAACTGTATATTAAACAATTTCCCAAAATGTGGGCAACGAGCCATGTTCCTGAAACTGGTCCAGGCGAATGCGAGAATTGTAATTTCTATGGTTCCTGGAATGGCGTGTTCATAGGTTATTGCGTAAACTGCGCAGACTACGTATATGAATATCAGCGCGGACATGGTTTCATTGACCATGGCGAAGAAGTGAATAACGAAGACATTCCTCAATTACGCGCGATGGATACCTATTTGTATGGTGTAGAATTAGACGAAATCATAACATCCACGCCGAACCGAGATTTCTACGAGCTTTCTGATTCGGAAGATTCCAAAGATTCCAAAGATTCCAAAGATTCAGAGGATGATGTAGACAGGTATTTAGATAAAATGAAGGAACATAAACGACGCTACAGACGAAGCGATGAACCTTATATACAAAAAACACCAGTTACTGATAATTCATGTGATATTTGTTCTATAGGTAAATAATTTTGACAGCGTATAGTATTATCCATGGTTTTTTTATGTAAGACCCCCTACATAAAAAATATGCTATAACACTCAACATTATTTGTTAATAATCCATTTTTATCAAACATATACCCTTTCCACTTCCAATAGGCATGTTTTGTATTGTATGAACATCTCCATTCAAATCGACAACCACTTTTTTCTTTTTATTAGAGGCCCTATGTTCATATCCATTTACGCGTTCAAATTGAATGGTTTCCCATGCCTTCGCAAATACGGGAAGTGCCGTTTCAAACCATGGACGATTGCGTGGAACCAGGACGCACGAAATTTCATCTAAATACCAGTAAATCGATTTAAACAGAACAAAATCCTCTCTATATTCATTGCGCTTCGTTAGAATCCATTCATCGACCGCAGTTTTTGAAAATTCCACGTCCAGAGGCATATACACATAAAATGGTGAACCATCATAGGTTTCGTCAGAATTTGCGACCAACATTTTGCGAATAAAGTGTAATAGTATTCCTTTGCATTCGCGGTCGGTGTCGTTCATCGCTTCTTCCTCTGACGCATATTCTTTGATGCGTGTTTCCACGAAATCGCAATAATCCAGGTCGCAATTTTCCATCTGGATTTGCATCTGAACCCAGTATTCTTCCTTCGGAATTCCATCTATCTCGCGATTCACAATATTTTTGATTTCTACCATGTGTCCATATCGAGGATGACGAGAATCTGTAATGATGCCATCCGGAGATGCGCCGATGAACATATACATCGGGTGAGGGATACATCCGAATTCGGTAATGTCAACACAATACATTTTTTCATAAATCATTTTCGTAACGGGTTCGTATTTGACACCCCAGTGCAACGAGGATTCCGTATTTACATAAGTGCTATGTGATTCCGCAACTGGTTTGCATTTTTCATAAATGAGACTGTTGTATTGTGCTTCCGAACCTAACAATTTATAGATATTGCTCGCGGTTATCATGTTGTTACGTTGTTCATACCATTCTTTTGACCGTTGTTCTGGTTGTGAAATCGACAAAAGTCTCCCGATTTTTTGTGCAATAGTATGATTTGCAGAGGAATCGCCACAATTCGAAAACGTGGTCTGTCTAGGAGGTATACCACATCGTATTTCTTCCACATATTTTTCGAGTTGTGTTTGCACCATCATTTCGATTTCATCGCCATCGTCGTGAGTGCATAATCCGAAATCCACCCATTCTTCTAACAAAGGTTCACTTATATCGGTTTTCAAATTTTTGAAAAAGTTGGGGGATGAATATTCCACCAGATTTGTTTCGAAATATTCGTGGATGGATTCCAGGATATTTTCCTCGATGTCCATGAATTCGCTTTCTGAGAAGGTGTCTATGAGTGGTTCATCGAAGTGTTGATTGTCCGATTCACTTGTGCAAACGCTCATTTTTTATTGTTAGTGTTATATATTTAGATTGTTTCCGTACTTTTCAATTTTACAGTCATTCATCGATGTTTTCGCCATTATTTTCGTCATCGGGTTCTTTATTTTTTTCCGTCATTCGTTTCGGTGTCAACGATTTCAAAGTGCTAACGCGTTTTGAATCCATTATTTTCAAACTAAAATTGTGGGTGATGCTATTGAAAAACAGAGCCGGAATCGCAGTGATTTCGCCAGAGTCTTTTTCGTAAACCACGTCCTTCGTTTTCTGCAATTTTGCTTTGTTTAGACAATCCACGAAAAACACTTTGAGATTTTTCACTTCTTTTGCCGGATAGCCATTGTCTCGTCCATGTTTTTCCGCAAAAGCATGGAGTTTCTGGATTTTCACCGTTTTATCCAGCTTATTCCAGGAATCACTTTTGTTCTTCTGTTTTTCATTTTCTAAGATGGAATCAATGTTTTGGGTTGCAGAGCCACTACTAGCAGAGGTTTCAGTAGGAGATAACATTATAATTGCAGGTTGTCTTTATATTATGTATTATAATTATAATTTTATATCCATTTTATTTATTATTTTAATCTAAAAACAATATCTATAACACTTTATGGAAGAGACTGCCTGCGACGCGACCGACGCCACGGTTACCAACCAAAAAAAGATAATTTTCCAGGTTCTCGATAATAAAAAACAGAGAACCGCGATTTCCAATAAAAAATGGGGGACCATGCTAAACTCAAAAACCGATTATGACCACAAAGACCAGTATGAGGTTATCATCGCATTCGAAAAAAAGACCCCCGCATTACAAAATCCTCTGAAAGAATGCATTTTACAAGAATTGCAGAAAAAAATAACAGGATACAGGACGCAAGACATCAACAAGGGATTACATGACCCCGAAAAATTCGTCAACATGGAGGACGTGATTCATCTTTTACGTGAGTCGAAAATGTTATGTTTTTATTGTAATACCGAAGTCCATGTTCTCTATGAAATAGTAAGAGAATTGAATCAATGGACACTCGACCGTGTTAACAATTCCCAAGGACACAATCGCGACAATGTTATCATAGCATGTTTGAAATGCAATTTGAACCGAAAAACCATGTATCATGAGCGATATGCATTCACAAGACAATTCACCCTTGTCAAAAAAATGGATGGTTGAAATCTCTATATCACAAAAACCTACATAAATAAATGTGTTATAGATATACATTTAGGCATTTATGGAAGATTTTGAAAAGTATCATGAGAACATTTACCAGAAACTAGATTATTTCCATGCAAACAACAAAATTCCGAATATTATCATGTATGGTTCTTCGGGAACAGGGAAGCGAACCATTCTCTATCAGTTTTTGAATAAAATATATGAAAACGACAAGCCTAAAATGAAAATGAACATGATGGTGGTAAATTGCGCGCACGGTAAAGGAATCAAGTTTATTCGCGAAGAGCTCAAATTTTTCGCGAAATCGAATATTCAGACGGGCGTTTTATTCAAGTCTATTATATTGATTAATGCCGATTTTTTGACCATCGATGCCCAATCGGCCCTCAGGCGTTGCATCGAATTATTTAGTCATAATACCCGTTTTTTCATTATTGTAGAGAACATGAACCGATTATTGAATCCGATACTATCGCGATTTTGCGCAATCTATGTTCCGGAATATCGAGTGAATGGAACCCCCGTGAATTTGCACAAGTATTTTTTGCAGCAAAAATATACCGATACCGACTCTGATAGAAAATCCTGGTTGAATGCGCAAATGACCGATTTCATGACAAAAACAGGTTCTCCACAAAAAATTAGTGAAATGGCGAGCAATTTATACGAAAACGGATATTCATGTATTGATGTGATAGAATGGATAGATGAACATACTGACGATGACATACGGTCGAAAATAACGATGGAATTCCACAAAATCCGCAAAGAATATCGATGCGAGAAAATGTTGATGTTTTACATGATGATGATGATAATTTAGAGAACGCGTTATTGTATTCTATAAAAAATACCCCCATTTTGTATTATGGACGATTTCGTATTATCCAATTTACAAGAATCACGCAATGAGTGGTGTAGTCGTTTAATCAGTATTTTCACGCCATTGGTGGCAGAAGGAATCAAATCGATTTTCAGCGAATCCTGGAAAATGTGCATCGATAATGACGAAGCGAGTAAATATTTGATGACCTTTCAAAATTTGTTGTCGAGGGTTCCTAAATGGAATTCAGTGATTGTAGAAGAAGAACGCAAACGAATCATTGAACGAAGTGGATGCAATTATTTAGAAGATTTAATAACATGTGTCCATATTATACAACTCAAGGTTCTCACATCCATTCGAGTAGGAAACAAACAGAAAAAAATAGATATATCCATTCCTAAATTAGACCATTTTATTCATAAGGTCTATATCCACGTTGCACGCAAGGTCTATATGAATGTTTATTTGTTTGAAAAAAACATAAATCCATTGCAAGTACAAAAGAACAATCGAGAACTCGAAACAATTATACAAGAATGCATTTTGACATCGATACGCGAGTCGATTCCGACCGAAGCTATTATCCGTGCCTATATGGACGAAAGCGTCGAACAAGATGAAGAGGTGATTATTGAGAATTTAGACGAACCTACTTCGGAAACCCCTGCTGCCCCTGTCGCCGAACAGCCATCGTCCGAAGACACCCTCGGAGGACCAGTCACGGCAGACGCAATTCCAGAAGAATATGAAAAACCAGCAATCGTTCCAGCCATTCAAAATTTAGACAACGAACCTGTTATTACACGATTGTCATTCAATGATTATGATTCCGTATTAAACACAGATACTAATAACATAGAAACGGTAAATGCACCTAAGACCATTGAACGTCTAGAAGAAATCAGCACATCCCGTGCATTACAACGCAAATTAGAAGAAGAAGAGGAGGAAGACAATGACCGTATCCATATTCATACTGAACCCATCGATTTATCTGGTTTCGAAGTTCTCGATGGAGATGATTCGATAAAGATATCATCCGAAGACCCAATATTAGATTTTGAAGAATTATAGACGCGTAAAAACATAAAAAAACTTGTAAATCATAGTGTTATAGAATGGAACAAGTTTTCATTATTGCCATAGCAACCGTTGTTTTATTTTCCCTTATCAAAATCGTCGAAATAAAATATTTAGACAAAAATGGGGAAAAAAAACCATTGAAACTGATTGTTCGTGATATACTCATAGTATTCGCAGCATCTATCACTGCTACATTTACATATTTTACTTTTCAAAATCAAATCCGTGATTTTTTCAATATTGTAACGGAAACATCCACCTTGAATACTGCAACGACACAAATATTTACCGACGAACCGGGGTTTTAGATATCGACTATTTGTATTATAATATATCTATAATACAAATGGAAAGCATTGAAACGAATATCAAAAACATACAACGGGAAAAGAAACTAAACAAAGACGGAAAACCGCGCAAACAATATACACGTAAAGCGCAAAAAGCCGCGAAAACCCTTCCGAAAACCCTTCCGAAAACCCTTCCGAAAACGCAGCCTCCTCTTCCAGAAAGTTCTCCTAAACCAGAATCAATAGAACCTCCTAAACCAAAAAGTATCATAGAGACATTGTTAGAAGCGCCAGCGATGATAAATCAAATGATTTCACAAGCAACCCTTACCACAAAAACGACGAATCCGCGCAAAAACGAAGAATATGCAGAATTGATGGAGAAATTGTCTACTCTCATGCAAAAACGCGGCGATAATATTCGCTCGAGAACATACAAACGCGCTCAAGAAACAATATTATCCATTCAGCAAGACATTACAAAACCGGAAGACCTTATGAACAAACCAGGTATTGGTCCTACCATCATGGAAAAATTAAAAGAGTATGAATCCACTGGAACCTTGCAGCTTTTAGAACGAGAAAAAAACAACCCAGAAAATTTATTATCGGATATTTACGGAGTGGGTCCTAAAAAAGCAAAAGAGTTAGTTCAACAAGGAATAACAACTATTGCACAATTGCGAGAACAACAAGACAAAGTTCTCAATGACGTCCAAAAAATGGGCTTAAAATATTATGAAGACATCTTGAAACCAATACCACGTGAAGAAATCGATGAATACAATCAAGTTTTCAAAGAAGTCTTTGAAAGCATAAAAACAGACGACGACCATTATGAAATCGTAGGAAGTTATCGCCGTGGAAAATCGACATCTGGTGATATAGATGTTATTATTACATCGAAAACACCCGGAGTATTCAAACAATGGGTAGACAAACTACTAGAACGCAAACTTATCATTGAGGTGTTGTCTCGCGGTAATACGAAATGTTTAGTGATTACACAATTAGGAGACCATCCTGCGAGACGCGTCGATTTTTTATTTAGCAATCCGACGGAGTATCCTTATGCAATATTGTATTTCACAGGAAGCAAAGGATTCAATGCAACCATGCGCGGACATGCATTGAAAATGGGTTATTCATTGAATGAACATGGGTTATCGAAGATGGTGGATAAGAAAAAGGAGGGAGAGAAACTTTCGCTAAATATTCAGGACGAACGTGCTATATTTGATTTTTTAGGATTGGAATATAGAGAACCAAGGGAAAGAATCGATGGGAGGGCGGTGATTCCGAAATCCTCCTCAAACACTTCGCCTGAAGTTTCGGAAATCCCAACGGAAAATCCTCCCTCAAACATTTCGCCTGAAGTTTCGGAAATCCCAGCGGAAAATCCTTCGGCAAACATTTCGCCTGAAGTTTCGGAAATCCCAGCGGAAAATCCTTCCCCGAAAACTTCTCCTAAATCTAAGAAAAAACAAGTAAAAATAAAAGCTTCGAAAGGTTCTCCTACAACTCGTAAAAAATTCCCAAAAGAAAAATCCACACTAAAGTATTGCCGAGAACTTATAGCAAAAGAGGAAAAAGATGCCGATGAAAAAAAATCTCCTAAATCTAAATCTCCATCCCCTAAAGTTCCTACACCCCCTGCTCCTAAGGCCCCATCCCCTAAATCTCCTAAATATTCCCAAAAGAAAAAGGAAAAGGTCCCCAAAAAATCGAAAACAAAAAAAGACATAAATATAAAACCACAACAACAATCTATAACACAATCGCCAAAAGACACTACTAAAATGGCACCACAAGAAATAGAACAAACCATAAATCATATTCGTAATTTCAAAGAATCCGGTATAAGTGCAATAGAATCTCTTACTCAACAACAACTCGCAAATATGATCATTATCGCAAGTGATAAATACTATAACACAACGGAACCGCTCATGACAGACAATGAATACGACATCGTAAAAGAATACGCACAAACAAAATACCCCAAGAACGAAGCCATCCAACAAATCGGAGCGCCCATTCAAGGCAAAAACAAAGTAAAACTCCCCTATGAAATGTGGTCCATGGACAAAATCAAACCCGACTCGAATGCCCTCGCAACCTGGCGCAACAAATACAAGGGACCCTATGTAACATCATGCAAATTAGACGGAGTGAGTGGACTCTATTCCACCGAAGGACCCACCCCTAAATTATACACAAGAGGCGACGGAAAAATAGGTCAAGATATCAGCCATTTACTCCCTATCCTCAATCTCCCTAAACCATCCACACCCATCGTCGCAAGAGGCGAATTCATTATTCCTAAATCCATTTTCGCCGAAAAATATGCAAAAACATTCGCCAATCCGCGAAACCTGGTCTCCGGAATCGTCAATGCAAAAACCCCCGATGAAAAAGCAAAAGACCTCCATTTCGTGACATACGAACTCATCCTCCCACAAGCAAAACCATCCGAACAATTGAAAACCCTCGCCGAAACAGGATTCGAAGTCGTCGAAAACAAAACCTATGACACAATCACGAACGACTCTTTATCAGAAATCCTCAAAGACAAACGCACAAAGTATCAATACGAAATCGACGGAATCATTGTGACCGATGACGCCATTCATCCTCGCACATCCGGTAACCCAGACCATGCATTCGCATTCAAAATGGTATTATCCGACCAGAAAGCAGAGGCAAAAGTCGTGGATGTTTTATGGGAAGCCAGCAAAGACGGTTATTTGAAACCGCGCGTGAGAATTGAACCCATCGGATTAGGAGGTGTCACGATAACCTATGCTACTGGATACAATGCAAAATTCATAGAGGAAAACAAAATCGGTATTGGTGCTATAGTAGAATTAATCCGGTCCGGCGACGTCATTCCTAAAATATTGTCGGTGACTACCCCAGCAGAAAAGGCGAAGATGCCAACAGTTGCCTACAAATGGAATGAAACCCACGTCGATATTCTACTGGAAAACGCAGCGGAAGACAAAACGGTGCAAGAGAAAAACGTCACGGCTTTTTTCACTGAATTAGAAGTCGACGGATTGAAAGCCGGCAACGTGAAAAAAATCATGGAGGCCGGATACACGACGATTCCGCAAATCCTGAAAATGGGAGAAGACGATTTCAAAAAAGCGGGATTCAAATCCATGGCGCCGAAATACGTCGAAAACATTGCGTCGAAAATTCGCGAGGCGCCAATCCTTACGGTCATGGTCGCTTCGGGAACCCTAGGTAGAGGTCTAGGACCTCGCAAACTGGGACCGATTATGGCAGCGCATCCAGACATTCTAGTTTCCACGGAACCAGCCGCCGAAAAAATCGCAAAAGTCAAAACGGTGCAAGGAATCGAACAAAAAACCGCCAAATTGTTCGTGGAAAACATTCCAGCATTTTTAGCGTTTTTGAAAGCCTGTGATTTAGAATACAAGCTCACCGAAACCCCCGCACCAAAATCGGCGACCACCATAGCCATAGATACATCCCATCCACTCTATGGCAAACAAATTGTGATGACAAAAGTCCGCGACCAAGAAATCATCGATGCCCTCGCAAAACACGGAGCAACCTTAGAAGATTCTATTAAAACCACCACGTTTGCGCTTATTGTAAAAACAAAAGAGGACGTATCCAATAAAACAAAAGACGCGGAAAAAAAAGGCGTCCCAATCATGACCCCAGAAGAATTCAAAACGAAATATTTGTCATAATTACACCATCGTTGCGATAGGTAGTGTTTTTTGATTGTTTATATCAGGGGTATCATCAGTAACGGTAACCCGTATGATTCTATGTTTTGAAATATGCATTATATTTTCTGGCGTGACTACTGGAGTGATTTCGCGTTCTTGCGAAGGTTGTTCTTCCGCAGGTTTAGGTGGATTATAACAAAACAATCCGAATGCAAAACTGCACAAATATCGCAAAATAATCATTCCTAATGCTAGTATTACCAAAAATCCGATTATAGTACCTATGTCAAACATTTTTTATTTGTGTTATAGTATTGTTTTTATGAACTATTCAATTTTATCTACATATGTTGATTCTATAAATGACAACAATTGCAGCGGTGATATACAAATGCCCAACAAACGTTCAATCTGATTGAACATGATGGTCAAGCAAGCTATAACAAATACGAAAGTTGCAATACTCACACATAATGCAAGCACTATTTCCAGTAATATAAATATATTTACAGCAAGGCATACAAATACACTGACAACGTGTTTTACGAATTTCGCCATTTTTCCATTTTTGTAATTATCATGAGCAATCGTTTCATCAAATTCAATTTTATACTTTTTCATCAGCAAACAACGCGTTTGCAGTGATAGTTTCAGGTTCATTCCTAAGTTCAGGGTCGGCGTTAGTTTGCATAATACCGATTTTGATAGGATGTGTCATACATTCATTGCATAAATATCCACATAGATACATCATAAATACTATTGCAATGAATAGCAAGATGGATGCAATAACGGTCATAAATATGGACGTGGTTTTCATTTGTGGGTGTTATTTTTTGACATATTCACACCCATACAAAACAATTTCAATTTTGTTTGAAAAACATAATAAACGCTATTTGAGTATTGTTTATTATGTCACAGGACGCCTATTTTTCTATCGACGACCAAATAGAACACCTTCTCGATGGCAATCTCGTCGAAATCCTCGACGCGCCGAAAATTCATCCACCACCACCCGGCGACGACCCAACAGAAGACCGAAAACAAGAAACCCGTGCATACAAAACCGTCGACAATGCCCTATTACAAAAATACGACGTCAAACTCTATGGGTCGGATAGAGATACCTATGACATTATCAACGATTTCTTAGAAGACAATCAGAGCGAGCGGGCTTTCTACATTGTCGACTTGGGTGCAATCGTCCATTCTTACAATGAATGGACTCGCCTGCTTCCCGACGTCAAACCCTATTACGCGATGAAATGCAATCCGAATCCGGTGATTTTAGAGGTCCTCGCCTATTTAGGCGTCAATTTCGATTGCGCCTCGGAAAATGAAATGCGCACCATCATCGAAATCACGAAAGACCCCTCTCGTATTATTTTCGCAAATCCGTGCAAAATGTCATCGCAAATCCGATACGCACGTTCGAACGACGTGGATTTCACCGTCGCCGACAATGAAAACGAACTCTACAAAATCAAACTATATCACCCATACGCAAAAATCGTTTTACGCATTGCCGTCGACGACAGTAAAAGCAAATGTCGATTCAATAAAAAATTCGGATGCAAACTATACGAGGTGGAAGAATTGCTCACGATTTCAAAAACGCTCAAACTCGACGTCATCGGATTTTCGTTCCACGTAGGCAGTGCATGTTCGTCAGCGGATTCTTTCTACGATGCTCTGAAAACATGCCGAATTGCAGCGGACATGGCAACCCAACTGGGAATCAATGTCTCTCTAATAGATATCGGTGGTGGATTCCCTGGTTCGGACAATATCGACGTGAAATTCGAAACTATTGCACATGCGGTCAACCGTGGTATCCGCGATTTTTTCGCCGAGGAAATGGAAAAAGGTGCCATAGAATTCATTGCCGAACCGGGCCGATATTTTGCACAGGGTAGTCATACTCTGGTTCTCAACGTCATCGGCAAGAAAAAAATATTGGACGAGACAACGGGTGAAAAAATAAACATGTATTATTTGAACGAAAGTGTCTATGGTAGTTTCAATTGCATACAAAACGACCATTACGAACCGGTTATATTGCCGTTCAATGAGCGCGATGGTAAATTAGAACGCAGTCGAATATTCGGTATAACATGTGATTCCATCGACGTAATAACCGAGAACATCATGTTGCCAGATTTAGCAATCGGCGAATGCGTGTATGTTGAAAAAATAGGGGCGTATACAATAGCAGCAGCGAGCGCATTCAACGGGTTTGCTCCGACGAATTCATACAAATATATATTCAAATCGATTCAATAATCCCCACCAAAAGCATATAAAACCTATAACACAATTATCAGTATTCATCCATGCAACGGTTATTAATACCTGTATCTGTGGGTGAATTATACGACAAATTCACGATTTTGACCATAAAAAATGAAAAAATCACTGACCCCACCAAAAAAGCAAGTGTTCAAAAAGAAATCAGATATTTACAACACGTGATGCTGGACATCACTACATTTCCTCCTTCCGAAACAAGACTCATTGAACAATTGAGAAATATCAATGCAGAATTATGGGACATTGAAGATAAAATGCGCGAAAAAGAACGCAAAAAACAATTTGACCGTGAATTCATTGAATTGGCTAGGAGTGTATACAAAAAAAACGACAAGCGAAACGCAATCAAAAACGAAATCAATACCGTATTCAATTCCGAATTAATGGATATAAAAAGTTATGAGAATTATTGATAATAATATGACTGATTTTATCGAATCAATAACATCACTCAAAGAAAAAATCAATAAAAATCCAACATCCATTGAAAATTACAAAGATTTAGGGGGCGTCTACGAAAAACAACGCATGTTTCAACAAGCCATCGACGAGTGTTATATGAATATTTTGAAATACGAACCGAACAATGGTGTTATACTGAATCAAATAGGGGTATGTTATTTTTGTTTAGCCAATTATACAATGGCGATTGCTTTTTTCAAAAAAGTAATTAAAATCAAAAAAATCGGCGACGTATATCGAAACATAGCCATGTGTTATATAAAGCTCAAACTATACAAAAAAGCGGAAAAACATTGTGTATTAGCTTATAATTTAGAACCGTGGCATGATGATAACAAGTCATGTTTAGCCGAATTATACTATTATTACAAACAATATGACCGTTCCATCGAATTCTATCGAAAAATAAAAACACTTGACCAGACTATGAAACACGGGTATAATATTGCATTCCCTTATTTAGGAAAACGCGATTTCAAAAACGGATTTCATTACTATGAATTCCGGTTGAAAGAAAACAACGTCAATCCACAAACTGGTGTCGTTGAACGAGTGGAAATACCTCAAATACAATTATGGAATGGGTCAAACCCATGTAACCATTTGTTGTTAGTATATGAACAAGGAATAGGAGACAATATACAATACTTCAGGTTCGCGATTCAACTGGCACAACAAAACCCCCAAATGAAAATCACCTATTTTTGCAAAAATACTATAGCCCATTTATTGAACAGCGCCGCCCACAATGTTTCCAACATAGAAATTGTGCTGAATTTACCCCATTTGAATTTTGATTACAAAGCCTATGTCATGTCTCTACCCCATTTGTTAAAACTAGATACTATTACACAAAATCCATATGATTACATTAAAATCGACGCCCACAAGCTCGAGGAATGGAAACAGAAACTGGCACCAATGCGAAGGTTTCGTGTAGGATTTACTTACAATGGATTATTGAGTTCGTTTATTGAGAAATACATACCGCTTTCGGAATTTTTGCAATTAAGTGATTTAGACGTTGACCTTATTTGTATTCATAAAAAATCGGAAATCACTGCCGATATCGAAAAACTAACGCACAATAACAGGATACAATTTTATGATATCGATGAACAAGTCCCTTTCGTAGATAGTGTTCATATACTAAAAAACATTGATTTGTTGATAACTATCGATACCTATATTGTTCATTTTGCAGGGGCGATGAATGTGAAAACATGGTTGCTCTTGGGAAAATATTCGGAATGGAGATGGTCCAACGAGAACACGACCTATTGGTATAATTCAGTTGAAATCATTCGAAATCAAGAAGGGGATTTGTACAATGTAATGCCAACCATAAAAACCATGCTACAAGAACATTTAGTAAATAAAAATGTATATCAATTATAAAAAAATATAAACATAGGATATACAATGAATTTCGTTGTTGCTTTATATGCCGCTATCTTGTTTTTCATATTATCACCTAATGTTTTACTAAGACTTCCTCCAAAAGGAAGCACAAAAGTAGTTGCCGCTGTTCATGCGGTTGTTTTCGGTTTAATATTATTATTCACTTGTAAATTTGTATGGAAAATGTCTATGGGTATGATGCCAATGAAAAAAGAGGGAATGGACATGCCTATGTGTGACAACAATAATCCATGCAGTGACGAAAAAAAATGTGTTTCTGGATACTGCCAATAATATACACCGTTGAAGAATTCAAATGACGCTTCACGGGAGGGAGCGTCCCATTGTAAATCTTCGCAGGTATAATTTAGAAAAAATGAAACTAATATCATAAAAATATATAAACATAGGATATACAATGAATTTCGTTGTTGCTTTATATGCCGCTCTCTTATTTTTCGTATTATCCCCGAATGTTCTTCTAAGACTTCCTAAAAAGGGAAGCACTAAGGTCGTTGCCGCCGTTCACGCCGTCGTTTTCGGTGTATTATTGTTTTTCACCACTGGACTTGTATCCAAATTACACATGATGATGATGAATAGTTTAGCACCATCCAAAAAGGAAAATCTTGGCCAAAGTTGCAAATCAAGTAACGATTGCAATGGTGGTGAAATATGTGAAGGTGAAGTATGTACAGCCGCAAGTGGTGCTGTAAATTCCACATAAAAACAAAATCATAAAAATACAAAAATTCGATTTGTATTTTTATCAAAAATTATCAAAAAATTATCAAACGTAAACAGGTATGTCATCGATGTTCATAGCAACAATATTATCCGCATCCGTGGAATCTACTAAAAATTGACTAAATATTGGAAGCGCCAGTTGTTCTTTAGGAATACTATTATGAACGGTTCTCGCAATCATTTTATACAATTTGAAATTAGGGTAACGTTCTTCTCCGTTTCGCCTGTACAATACATTCTTACCATTGTCGTCTATGCACCATGACAATATCAGTTTCTGTAAATCATCCATATCATCTAGGTTCTCATCGTCATCAATCACAAAATCATAAATAGAACAACCGAGTCTACATAAATCAAAGGATGGATTAGGTTCTAACCGAGGTTTATTTTCATTCATGTAGGGTTCACAGTTGTATTGCGTTGCAGCATCTCCACCTGGAGCAAAACTGTCACTGCAAAACTGCTTTCCGTTGAATTTGTAAATTCCGCGACCGAAATCAATGATTTTGAATATTTTTCCATAGGTGGGAACGCGATAGGTTTTTCCCTCAAACCTATAATACAAATATTCGACATCGGTATCGATATACATAATATTGTTGGTATGAAGGTCATTGTGTGTAAATGAAAACGTTTTTTGATAAATGATCAAAATCATGATTATCTGCATAAGCGCAGCGGCACCAGTGGTCTCATCTATGACACCTCTTTCAAATAAGCTGTCTAATGTTCCATTGCATTTTTCTAAGCAAATCATTTGCACTGGGAAATTATGGATATAGGCGAATAATTCTCGTTCCTCGGATTCACTTCCGGATTCCGAGGATTCAGTTCCGGATTCCGAGGATTCTTCGGATTTTTCTTGACTATTGTTTGAAGAGGATTCTTCCTGTTCAGAGTCACTATATTCAACATCACTATCCGAGGAAGACTCCGATGGAGAATAATCGTCATCGACGTTTTTGTCACCTTTTTCATAGACGACTTCATGCTCTTCGGACGTAGGTTCATCACCCACTATTTCGACTTCACCTAAATCAATTTCGCCCAGTTCAACATCATCTTTCAATGTAGAAAAATGCAATTTATGTTTATTTGCGCGAGAACCTGCTATGGCGGATGAATATTCCAGATAGTTTTTATCGGAAATCAAGAAATGTTTTCCTAAATTCGCATGAAAATAATCGGAAGAACTTATGTATTCAATATCATCGGCAACATTCATCCGATATTTATCTTGAACCCCTACGTAAGAACCATAATAATCAAGACCATGTATTACACCATGATGTTCTAATAATTGACTGGTCAAAAAACTGAAAAAACAATCAATATAGGCCGCATTGTTGTAATCAACTAATTTAGGAAAAACATCGCCGTTGTTTCCAATCGCTTGTGGCAAAGTTCTCAATGTATCGCTGGATACGTCATATTTACCAATCATGTATTTTACTGGGTCTAATAAGGGGGAGAACTTGATAAAGGTGGATTTCGGTTCAACCATTATACTATAGGTGTCCATCACGGTATCTAAATCAATCATGCGATTACGATGTTTCAAACATACTCGATCGCAATTTTGTTCATTCATTTCAAAAAACAGGGAATAAATCGGATTGTAATTTTGGAGATTTTGAATAGCAAACGGTTTGTATCCGAACGATTCATCACTGGGTGAATATTCATATTGCGAATTCAACGTTTCTAAATTATCAATTACCTTTTCTTTATGGTAATCTAATTGGAATTTCGTTTTTCCTAAATTATGTGTCATAGGTGTTCTTTGTATATCTAGTTCGTAATATAAAAAGGGCATCATTCAAACTAATATATACGTATGAGACCCACATAAAAAATATGTCGCTATTGTAAATTTAGGGAATGTCACTTGAACTTCGAAAATTTGATATGAAATCCATTACTTTCAAACCGGATGAAAACAAGGGTCCGGTAATTGTTATGATTGGTCGTCGTGATACTGGTAAATCTTATTTGGTTCGAGATTTGCTTTATTATCATCAAGATATACCCATCGGCACGGTTATTTCGGGAACAGAGGCCGGTAACGGATTTTACGCTGCCATTGTTCCTAAATTGTTTATTCACGAAGAATACAACACTGTATTGATTGAGAATATTTTGAAACGGCAGCGTGCCGTTTTAAAACAAGTAAACCGCGAGGTCGAAATGTACAAGCGTTCTACGATTGACCCACGTGCATTCGTTATCCTGGACGATTGTTTGTATGATCAGTCGTGGACGCGGGATAAAATGATGCGATTGCTTTTCATGAACGGTCGTCACTGGAAACTGATGTTGATTATTACCATGCAATATCCGTTAGGTATTCCACCGAATCTGCGCACGAACATTGATTACGTTTTTATTTTGAGAGAACCTTATATGACAAATCGCAAACGTATATGGGAAAATTATGCGTCCATGTTTCCTACTTTAGAAGCATTTTGTGCCGTGATGGACCAGACTACCGAGAATTACGAATGCCTGGTTATCAACAACAATGCGAAATCGAACAAACTCCAAGACCAAATCTTCTGGTACAAAGCCGAACAAAAACCGGACTTCAAACTGGGTTCGAAAGAATTCTGGGAAATATCGAAATCGATGGGTTCGGACGATGAAGATGAAGCGTATGACCCCAGTAAATCAAAGAAGAAAACGGGGCAAACGATCAATGTGAAGAAAACAAAATGGTAGATTATTTAGTATTTTTTTTTGTCAATTTTCGTGTTTTGAATATTCGTCTAATTTTTTTTCTACTTGATTTTCCACCACTACGCCTTCGACTACTTGCTCTTTCGCATAATATTTGTCTAAACACACCGTGTGGTCTCGCAATGTCCTGTTCAGTTCTAACCGCATTCAATGAATTAATTAAATCATTAAGTTGGGCTTGAGTGATATCTCTATCACAATTCATTTCAATATTTAAATAATTTTTAAGCTCACTTAATTTACTTTTAAAACGTTGATACTCTTCTACTTCAGTCTCTCTTTGTGCTGTAATAACAAACAAATTACGTAATTCAGTAGCAAAAGCTTGACATCGTAGGGCTACTTCACTTAATGGCGCCGGTGCTGGATTATCAAGGTTAGTTGCATTGGGCTCTGCATTTCTTTCTTGTGGTTTTATTTTACATACAAAATTATAAACAAATAGATAAAAATACAATTTATCACAATGGTCATCGAAATATTCTTTGCTTTTTGCTTTGTATGTATCAATGATGGTATTAACTTCTTGAAATTTCTCAATATATGCTTCAGAGTCATTTCTGAAACTGCAACGTTCACCAGCTGCATATTGAGCTTTTGATATTGCTGGATAGGCTTCAGTATCTGAAATCAGTTTCATAAATTGAATATTTATTCTTCTTGAATCTCTTAAATTTTTGTAAAACTCTGATTCTAATAATGTTCCGATGCCTAAAGCTATAATAGTTCCAACTAATGGGGTTAACACTGATGAAAGAAAAGTAGACAATACCAGCGCGTCGATTGTAGAATGGTTTTTGTTAAACATGTCAGTTAATGTTGTCGACGTGGTACCAGTTCCTGCAAATGAAAAAGATGTTATAAGCGATGAACTTGACATAATCATCATAGTTAATCGTGGAATTGTTAACCAATATGGTGAATCTTTTGTTTTTTGATGTAATTTAGCTACTTCTATACTAGAGCAGAATCCTTGTTTATGTAATTCATGTAATGTCATAATTTCGGCTCTTGCTAAGGATGAAATTTCTCTTGCCTGTTTTGTAATTTCTTTTGCGTCTTTAAATTCTTTTATATTGAACGATTTACTAACGGTACTTAAATATCTATTGACCGTATCTCGTATTGTCTCTGGTTGCGACTCTTTTGTGTTAAGTACAGCTTCAAGTTGAGCAGCAACAACTTCAACTTGAGCAGCAACATCCGCTTTTTTTTTTTTAGTTATTTGGTTGCGCGGTCTAAGGAAATTATTAATTTTAATAAATAACATTTTAGCTGTTTCTTTAGGTAACTTATAAATTAAATATGAAAGTGACATAGCAGCATAAATGGGTATTTTTGCAAAGTCAATACTTCTAATAATTTCTTCAATTTCTTTGTTTGAAATACCTTCAAAATTTTCATAGTCGCAATTACCAATAATTTTAATACATTCAATATTTAATAACTCCATTTCGTTTAATAACTTTGATTTGTTATGAACAATTTTATCTAAATAGCTCAGAATATGTTTTATTAATCTAAATTTCAAATCATTTTTATTACAATGACTGTCTTTCAAACATTCGCCGATTAAAACATATTTTATATCATCCTTTTTTGAATCATCATATATAATTTTATCAATTTTTTCAATAAGTTCTTTGAATCCTTCTGTATATACAAGAGCACCATCTTGAAATGTCATACTTTCATCTATAACTGAACAATCGAGAAATGATTTGGGTCCTGTTATTTCAGGTAGTTCTATACCACGTATTAATTCAGGCTTTTTGATATTGGATAGAATTTTTTCAAAATTTTTATTATAAATTTTACTAAATTTGCGTTTTTCTTCGGGCGTTAATTTCTGGTTTTCAGCGCTTCTCAATGAATTACGTATACTTGGTTCACGTGTACTCATATATATATATATATATATATATATAATTACATAATTATATAATTACAATAACAACAATAACCTGACTATTAATTAATACTACTACAACATTGATTCAATATGCAGTCACATCACACCATCGTTTAGACAAAAATATCTACCTATGCTTTATATAATTTGCTAAATTATATAATGAGCGCCATTCAACAACCCGTTCTCACAAGCGACCAGATAACCGAAATCACAAACTACATCAATGCATATCGTGCTAAAAATCAAGCACCACCCCTAACATGGGACACAACTATCGCACAATTTTCGCAACAATGGTCTTATTATTTGCTTTCCAAAAATGAATTCAGGCATAGCGGAAACAATTTATACGGTGAAAACCTCGCCTATTTCCAAGGCTATGGAAGTGATGTCATGGGTCTAATAAAAAAAGCCATCGATTTATGGTATGACGAAATCACCCTCTACGATTTCAAAAATCCCGGATTTTCCCACGCAACAGGTCATTTCACGTGTCTCGTATGGAAATCCAGTACAAAGTTTGCAATGGGTATTTCCATAAACACAGCGACAAATGCAGTCGACATTACAATGAATACATCCCCACCAGGAAATTATCAAGGGCAATATCAAGACAACGTTTTACCATTAGTTCCTACACCAATGGTACCAGGAGTACCTTCTCAAAAACCTACACCAAAACCAAAACCAAAACCCAGGCACATTCATGTGAACATACCATCTATTATACAAAAATATCCAAGAATGAGATTGTCAGCGGATGAACCCGATTCTGAAGAAATATCAGATTGTTCATTGAATTATTATTCACCAGTGATTCATTTATCGGCAATTTCACCATCACCATCTCTCAACAAACAAGTTTTATTACGATTATTGTACAATTTATTGAACCAAGCACAGGCAAATCGACCATCTATCATATTAATCAATTCAATCAATGAGATAATTCATTATATCAATAATACAAATATATAAATCAAATAAAAACTGATTATTACCATTTTTTATTTTATTCGAGTGTTTATTCACTGACCTTTTCACTTTCGACGGTTGACCTCAATAATTCATTGCGGATATTCGTGGTTTCTGTATTGGCAACTTCACGACTATCGAAATCGACCGTTTCTTTTACACCTAATAGATTTCCATCTTCGTCCATGGTTTGTGTTAATACGTTTCCGGTTTTCTCGGCTAGTTTGATGTTTTCTTCGATGGCCTTTTTCTTGGTTTCTTTGATACGTGCCTGGAACTCTTGTTTAGCACGTTCCTCATTCTTCATCTTTTCCTTGTGTAGTTGATTGAGCTCTTCTTCCATGAATTCTACACGACCGGTTTTATAAGCATCTGGGTCCCATGGTATCCACATACCGACTGGACCTACATAGATATCGTGATTCGGGTCGAGCTCGCGCAGTTTCTTGCAACGCAATTCGGCTTCTTCTTGTGAAGGGTATACACCACGGACCTTTAAACCACGAGTGGAAGTTTGAAATGCGTGTTCGCGCTGGAATTGTGCATTCAATTCGTCTTCTTTTTTGTCTAAGAAGTTTTTGTAATCATCTTCAGTGGAATTTTCCTTGAGCTTAGTTTCCTCTTCTTTAGCAAACTCGTTGAAATCGGATACAATATCATCGATTTTTAAATTGTATTTGTAGGCTAGGAAATGGAGGAAATCAAAGAATTTAGCAAGAGATTTAGTGAAATCCCATTGTTTGATGAATTGATCAAACAAGAAGTTCTCGCGTTTTTTCAGGATTTTCTCAGGGGAAATGAATGATAAACATGCGAATTTTTGACCGGCTATGGGTTGGTCTTCGTCACATAAATCAATATATTTAGGGTTCGGTTGTCCGTTTTCTAATACTTTTCGTTCGAAGGATGACATTCTATAGTAATTTAGAAAAACAATGTTTAAGTGTTTTTGATGATTATATATTTATAGATGAATAGTTGTAATCCCATTTCAAATATTTAGGCATGCTCAATAAATTTCATAGATACACCCATTTAGGCGTCTCATTTGAAATTTAGCATGTCAAATTTTTATCTTGGATAAATATATATAGAATCTCCCATGGGTTTCGATTTAGCTGAACTAATTAAACGCATCATCAAATATTTAGTAATGGGTCTTGTCATTGCTGTCGTCAGTATTGTCATCCCTAAGAAATCATTGAACCTAGAAGAAATTGTTATTTTAGCTCTTTCTGCTGCTGCTACTTTCAGTATCCTTGACGTTTTCCTACCAACCATTGGTGAATCAGCTCGCAACGGTCTAGGTTTAGGCGTAGGTTTAGGATTATCGCCATTGTTTGTTTAGGGCTTTTTGACATTTTTGACATTATAATAATAAAAATAAAAAATTATTATTATATAAATACGGTATGAATATGTTTAAGAATTTGTTTTCTAGAAATAATAGTAATAGTGAAAACGACGAAACTGATGAGACTCCTAGAGTTGGGCAAACAGTTATACAAAACCGTATGCCCGAGAAAGAGGACGAAATAATGAATATAGACCCCAATACATTGGAGATAGACGACGATACATTGCAAAGTTTAGTCGGTATTGCAGTGGATATTTTGAAACAAAACATTGATAATGAAAATCAAACCATGACGAGTTTAGTGGGTATTGCAGTGGATATTTTGAAACAGACTGTCGGCCCACCTCCACCGAAGAGTATTTTTTACACTATGCCCGAACAAGATATGCGTTACAGTGATTTGACGTTTAAAGTTACTGATACAGATAATGGAAAAAAACAACCTGAATTAGTATTGAGCAAAATTACGGTTAAATATGATGATGCTGAAGATTCGATTAAAATAACTGGTTATGATATTAAAAATGGCGATGGGTCCAAAGAAATTCTCAAAGAACTTGATTTAGGGGACGTGAAAATATCGGATTTGAGTGGACCAGACAAGGCAAACAAAATTCAAGAAATAATAACAAAATTAAAAAACAAATATCCTATAGAAGGGGAAGATGAAAAAAAAATAAGAGATTATTTAGACAATTTAGGAGAAGTAATTGATGAGTTAAATAAAATAGTTGAGAAATCATAATAATATTACTCAATAATGATAATAATATATAGTATATATATATAATGTCTACTAATGCTACTACTGCTGCTACTACTGCTACTACTTCTACCACAAAATTAGCATATGAAAATGATGTTGCTACTGATACTATTGTGGCTAGAATAACTAGATTTACAAGTAACCTTGCATTTATCAAGGAAAAAATTGTAACAAAATTAGAAGAATTAAGAAAATCACTTCTAGGTGACCAAGAGGCTCTTACCAAACTGAATGAGGTAATTGACGCGTTAAATGAATTACCTCTTGATGTAAGTGGTCCACAAAAGCCAACACCACCAAAAACGCAGGCCGATGCCAAAGCACTTATAACAGATATTACGGCTAAAATCGCTGCCGTGGATAAAGAATTATCTATATTACCTAGAAAAGAGGGCCAAAGAGACGCGGCACAGAAACAAAGAGCGTCAGAACTAACAGAAGAAAGAAAAAAACTTGTTAAGGAACAAACAGAACTACAAGCACTAACAAAATCACTACCAACACAAGGTGGTAAAACACGAAAATCATCTCCGTTCAATATGATGAAATATGTCTCCAAAATGATGCCACAAAGAAAAACACAAAAAAAACACCGCAAACATTAACCCTATTACAAATCAATAAATAACATACATGCTTCTATCCATTTGCATCCCGCATCATTATTTTTGTATGTTGCATTCGCGTCCGTTTGCAAATGCAATATATTCGTTTTACTATTACGATTATCACTCAATAGCCATTCATCGTGGTATTTTTTGCATTTTTGTAAATATTCCATTTCGATTTTTCCTTCGCCATCGCGACCTCGTTTCTCGATGCGTTCAAAGCATTTTTCTGGAGAAGAATCCATATAAACGATTCCATCCACAACGAATCGTCCAGAAAATTCATTGTATATCTTGCTATATATCTGGAAACAAACATTATCAATCAGTGTGTCGTCGTGTAACATCTTCGCAAAAATATTACGGTCGGCCGACAAGGACCTTTCGCAAATAATCACGGAACACCCAGGGTTTTGTTTGATGGTTTGTTCTAATAGCGACAATCTGCTAATAAAAGCCATGACTTGAAATGGAAACGAATATTTAGCAGGATTGTTATAAAATTTCTTCAAAATGGTTTCGCCGTCCACCGGGTCGCGAACCTCGTCCCATATATCAACCGGTTCTCGTAGAAAAACTATATCGGTGCGACCCATGTCGCTACAATATTTCTGAAAATGGTCGACCAGGGTTGTTTTTCCTGCGCCGATGTTGCCTTCGATACTGATCAATTTAGGTGTCATAGTTGTTGTTGTTATGATTACCAACTACCCACACCCCCTTTCAGAATCAATTTTTTCTACATTTTCTCATACATTCAATACCCTAACCGAGGAACATCAAATGTTTTATGTGGACGGTATTTGAGAACATCCAATTCCCGCGAAGTGGTGGGAAATTCGGCATCCCCGTAAATATCTTGCAATAGCATCCATTCGAACAATCCCCCACTATACATGGATACTTCGGTAAATCCCAGTTGCATAAGCTGATGATATTTTTTTTCCACCGCGGGGTCCACTGAATTCCTGCCATAAATAACTAGTCGACGATTTGTGTTATAGTGTGTCAACATTTCATTGAGGGTTTGCTCTTCTAAATTCCAATCCAGCGTGGTTTTTATCAAACATTTCTGTTCGGAAACGGGCAAAGTATTAATCAAGACAAAACTATTGTGATGTGCAATAGCATATTTCACGTCTTCAAACCCGATTTTCCGCGCCGGTTTTTTATGAAACCATGTATATAAATTCGGCAACATGTTCTCGATAAATAAAAATTCTATTAGAATCTCTGTAGTAATTTGTTTATTTCATTTTCCGCATTATTCGATAAAATCCACCGGAAAACACCGAAAATCACCGAAAATCACCGAAAATCACCGAAAATCACCGAAAATCACCGAAAATCACCGAAAATCACCGAAAATCACCGGAATCCACCGGAAAATTGAATATTCACGCCCCATCCATTAGTACCATCAGCTTAAAACAATGGATCTATCACAGAACAAACTCACGAAAACGGAATGGAACAGTATTGAAGTTCCCGTGTCGGAACAAGAAAAAGCGGTTTTGAAACTCATCGACGAAGGTGCGACCAATGTCAATATTCGAGTCAATCAGCATTTATCTATGATACAATATTTGAAACTGGACAAGAACAATTTCAACGAATCGTATTTGTATGCTAAATATTTCCAGCCCTCCCTGGAAAACATGGTGAAAAACCGGGTGTGCGTAGGCGGGGTGCTCGCCGACACCATTTTCAAAATAGACAAAATCGAACAAAAAACACTGAAAATGATGAAAAAGGCGGACATTATCCGAATTGAAAACATGAATGTCGAAAAAACTCGCCACCTGATATTCGAATATTTGCTCATCGATTTCTGCGAACAACTTATCCACAAAATAACGGAATCCGTGGTGAAACAGAAATCGTCTAAATCGGCGCCCCCCACCACCCCCCCCGAAAAGTCATACGTATTTTATTTGTATACACTCATTCAATTCAAAAAGTTGTCGATATCCCACATCAACAAACATATTACACATTTTGTCAACCAGGTCATCGAATGCGCGAAAACAAAAACGAATTTGCAAGACATTGTGAGAACATCGCCGGAAACCATCGAACAAAACCCCTATTTGTTGAAATATGACGATATGACATTGTATGTGCATCAAAAACAGTTGTTTTCCATCATGAATCACAATCCATCTGCGCCGAAATTAGTATTATACATGGCTCCTACTGGAACTGGGAAAACGCTGTCGCCAGTGGGATTGACGAAGAATTTCCGCGTTATTTTCGTATGTGTCGCCCGACATGTGGGCCTCGCCTTAGCGAAAGCGGCGATTTCCGTGGAGAAAAAAATCGCGTTTGCATTCGGGTGCGAAACGGCGTCGGACATTCGTCTCCATTATTTCGCAGCAACCGATTATGTGCGTAATACAAAAAGCGGGGGGATTTACAAGGTGGATAATTCCGTGGGCGACAAAGTCGAAATGATTATATGCGACGTGAAATCGTATTTAGTGGCCATGCAATACATGCTGGCCTTCAACGAAGAATCCCGCATTGTCACTTACTGGGACGAACCCACTATAACGATGGATTATGAGAACCACGATTTGCATGAGACCATTCATCAAAACTGGATGAACAACAAAATATCGAAAATGATCTTGTCTTGTGCGACCCTCCCAAAAGAGCACGAAATATCGGAATCCATCATGGATTTCAAATGCAAATTCGAAGACGCCGAGATATATACCATTGAATCCTATGATTGCAAAAAAACAATTTCGTTGTTTGACAATAGCGGCAAAAAAGTCGTTCCCCATGTATTGTTTGAATCCCACGAAGACATCATGGAATGCGTTCGACATTGCGAGAACAACAAGTCGTTGTTGCGTTATTTCGATTTGCAGGAAATTCTGAGATTGATTATTTATGCAAATCAACATAATAATGCGTTGTCCGACAGATACAAAATAGAAACCTATTTCGACGGCGATATTTCGAATATAACCATGCATTCCATCAAACTCTATTATTTAGAATGCTTGCAACAGATTTCGCCTGAATTATGGGCAAGTCCATCTTTCCGACATTTAGTCGCAACGCAACCACTGGAAATGGAATTTCAAAAAATGGCGAGTTTGAATCTACCCCCTGCCGCAAAACCACTGTCAAGCAATGTTCTTGTGAGAACACAAAGTGTTGCCTATCCTGGTGGAGGTGGGGGCACCACCACAAAAACAGATGCCGCGGAAAACCAAGGTATTATGTTGACCACGACGGATGCACATACGCTAACAGATGGTCCGACGATTTATATCGCCGAAGATATCAAACGCATGGGCGAGTTTTTCATAGAACAAACGAAAATCCCCGCGCATATTATGAACGATTTATTAGAAAAAATAGAATCAAACAATCGTCTGCAAAAAAAAATCGAAATATTAGAAAAATCACTGGAAGACAAATTAGGCAGCGAAATAGAAAAATCGAAAAAAATGGAAAAAGAACAGTTTAGTGGTGAAGTTCGCACAATCATGAACACTATTAACAGTGTCCGAGCAGAATTCGGCATCGTTGAAATGGACAAAGTATTTGTTCCGAATACCACTCAGCATCAGCAATTTTGGACGCGGAACGAGAACCCTATCAAAAACGCATTTGTGCCTAGAATCATAGAAACGGTTGTTAAAGAGATTATGATGACGGACGTCGATACCCATATGAAAATGTTGCTGTTGTTAGGTATTGGTATGTTCGATAAACATACGAATATAAAATACATGGAAATCATGAAAAAACTGGCGGACGAACAAAAGTTGTTTGTCATCATTGCATCGTCGGATTATATCTATGGCACGAATTACCAGTTTTGTCATGGATTTGTCGGAAAGGATTTGCAAAACATGACGCAGCAAAAAATCATCCAGGCAATGGGGCGAATCGGGCGTAATAATATACAACAGACCTACAGTGTTCGATTCCGCGATAGTGATATACTGAAATCGTTGTTCATGGCTCCTGCCGAGAATCGCGAGGCGGTTGTTATGTCGAAATTGTTCAATTCGGAATAAAGGGGTGTCGGGTATGGGAATTTTTTTATACAAAATTGATTTTTTTGTATTGCTGTTTATACATACATTTATAGTAAACAAATGTGTATTATTCCGGATTGCAAAAAACACCCAATTTATAACATAAAAGGAAAAAAACAAGCATTGTATTGTTCAGAACACAAAGAGGATGGAATGGTCGATGTGAAAAATAAAAAATGCAAACATGAAGGATGTAAAACAAGACCAATTTATAACATAGAGGGTGAAAAACAAGCGTTGTATTGTTCCGCACACAAAGAGGATGGAATGGTCGATGTTATAAATAAAAAATGCATTCATCCTGATTGCAAAAAACAACCAACTTATAACATAGAGGGTGAAAAACAAGCATTGTATTGTTCCGCACACAAAGAGGATGGAATGGTCGATGTCATCAACAAAAAATGCATTCATCCTGATTGCAAAAAACACCCAATTTATAACATAAAAGGAAAAAAACAAGGATTGTATTGTGTTACCCACAAAAAGGATGGAATGGTTGATGTCATCAATAGAACATGCAAAACACATTTATGTTATACATTTGTTTCTGAAAAATACGACGGTTATTGCTTATTTTGTTATATAAACATATTTCCAGATAAACCCGTATCACGCAACTACAAGACAAAAGAATTCGCCGTTGTGGAATTTGTAAAAACGAACCACCCAGATTTGACATGGATTGCGGATAAATCCATCAGCGATGGTTGTTCTCGAAGACGTCCGGATTTGTTATTAGATTTAGGTTATCAAATAATAATAATCGAAATCGACGAAAATCAACACATCGATTACGATTCAACTTGTGAACATAAACGTATTAATCAATTATCAGAAGATGTAGGCCATCGTCCGATAGTGTTTATCCGGTTCAACCCAGACGAGTATACCGAAAACGAAACTCATATAACATCTTGTTGGGGTATTAACAAAAAAGGTATTTGTGTCGTCAAAAAATCAAAAAAAGAAGAATGGAATGATAGATTACAAGCATTGACTCAGCAAATAAACTATTGGATAGACCCTAACAACACAACAAATGAATTAATTGAAACTATACAATTGTTTTACGATAAATAGATTTATTTGTATTTGTATTTTTTATTTTTATTTTTATTTTTGTTTTTGTTGTAATTGCAGCATTTTTTCTAGGCAATTGTATTGTTGAATAATTGTCGTTGGAATTTCTGCAATGACATCATTCCATGAAAGTGTAGACAGTTGTTCCATAGAGAATGGATGCGTTTCATTTTTTTCGATTGGTATATTTGACTTATCAATTTTTACGATTTTACCATCGACAAATTCTCCTTCAAAGATGGTGCCATTATTATAATGAATGATTCCATCTCCATGAGGTCGATTATTTCGAAAACTGCCATGGTATTCTGAACAAACATTGTTGTCGATTGCATAGGTGAAATCACTGCCAGCCATAATATCGTTATTCGCAAAAATTCCATTTTGTATGGATAGTATAATAGGGTTTTTGTTTTTGTCTAATAAAATTACTTGCTGTAGGCCATTTCCTGATTTATAACCATTTTCCCAGTTTCCTATATAATAATAGTCAGCACTTACATAATCTTCCACATTATAAATATGGGTTATCATCGCATTTTCAGCTGGACCATGTGGTTTACCATTTTTAATTTTACCATAATATACAATAGAGTATTCACTAGCACCATTTTTTGAATTCATTTTCCATTCTCCTACGCAATGGATGTCATCGCGACCATGGAAGAAAGATTGATACAAATTTACTAAGAAATAGGGGGATTTTTTATACACTATGTCTCCTTTGAATTCCACATTATAATCATCACCTGATTTTTTGAAATCACATGATTTTGCATTTGCAAAAACGACGAAAGTTAATAGTAGTAAATAAATGAGCATATTCATTATTGTTCTTGCTGTTGTTGCTGCTGTTGTTGCTGTAATAATAGTATTGAATACAAAATGCTTTGTATTCAATTTTGTTGCATTTTGGGTGTTTTTACACGAATTGGTTTCTCAATTACAATCCACCCACCATATTCAAAGCATATGGATTTCCTTGCAAACTGCTCATTATTTCAGGAGATGTTCGGTCCATTTGAATGTTTGAATACAGACCAGAACCAGAATTACCGTTCAATTCGCCCATGGTTGCAACACTAGGGGATTGATATGGCATGGATGGAGCAACTGGACGATTGTTTTTGAACATGGCATCACGGCCGGCTTGACGCATATTGATATCACCATTCATCAACGACATGTTTCCAGGAACCAACCGTCCATCAATCGTGGAAGATTTGATATCATTGTTGCGCTGGCGATATTCAGCATCATAAGGCCGGGCTTCTCTTCCACGTTCTCCCGCACTAGCACCACCGGCATAGTAGAAATCCCCGGTGGTTTGACGATTGTTCTGTATACTTTGTTGTTCAGAAACCGCGTAAGCACCACCGCGTTGATTTGCATTGATATTCAAATGGAATTTCGAGTTCTCCGTGGTTTCACGAATAGTAGGTGCCATACGGTCATTCGGATTGAACAAATAGGATTGTCCGCCCGCAGTGGATTTTGCATTCTGATATGGGCGTAATGTGCCTATCGTATTTTCTTTGCGAGATGGGCGTAAAACATCCATGACAGGTGCAATAGCAGCACCTATAACACCACCTATCACACCGAAATATTCGCCAGGTTTATTCGCAGCACGATTGTTCATGTATGCTTTCGACGATTTGATGCCATATTCAGCGTCGTGAGCATAATTACGACCACCGGCATTTGCGCCACCAATCGGAACGGCGCCTAAATCAATATTCGTAGAAGGCATATATTCACCAGGAACATAGGATGATTCAACGTTATATCCTGCACCACCCATATATGATACAGTAGTATCTGGACGATTTACGTGCCGGTCAACGGGTATAGCATTCATCATGGGACCTTTGCTAGCACCCGTTGTTGTCATATACCGTTCAGGACCGGATTCAAAGTGTCTGTCTGGTCGATTTTTCTCCATTTGTCCAATACTTCCTAAATTAGTAATGCGACTCATGGCGGGACCTTCGTGACCCAGCATCATCAACCCACTGGCTTTTTGTTTGTTATCAACACGTAACTGGTCGACGGTTTTTTCACGCCATGAATCGCGCTCCATCATACCCGAATTGAATCCGCCAGCACCTTCGGTCGTGTATCCGAGACCTAACCCAGGAGCAACGCGTTCTTCGGCAAATGGTTTGACGTTTGCCATACGCATACTAGGATTGACACGGGATTGCATGAAATCCGATTGATTTGGTGCGCCGTATGCCCATTGATAATTTTCGGAAGGAGCAAAAAGGGGGGCTTGTTCTCCTTTTGTTCGTTGCTGAGAACCAGAACCGGTCATACTATCGAGTAGACTTTCATTTGCATTGGAAGCGACGAAACTACTGCGAACCGTACTGCCGAAAAAAGGAACCATATTGTTGTGTTGAAAGTATTCTCTGGGTACTGTTTCTCCCGTCAATGATGTATAGGTTGAATCTGAAGTAGTAACATGTCCATATTGAGAACCTGATTCGGGATTGAAATATTTATCCGTGTATGCACTCCCTCTATATTTGTTGACGGTTGATAATTTCGAAGTATAGGTAGTTTCTTCGTATTCAGGTTTTGAATAATTTGCGTCGGGAATGTCTGTATTTGGGAGCAATTCACGACTGGAAAACCCCTCCTTGTTTTTGCATGATTTCGTTTTTTTTTGATTATTAATAACATAAAGAGAACCTAATGCCACTAAAGGTATTGCTAATTCCATATTATATTTATATGATATATAATTATAAATATAATTGCGCTTTTGATTTATTCAATCATCGATTATCTCCTAAATATTACATGGAAGATGATGATAATGGCGTTTTAGGGCAATTTCCACCTAAACACATGGTTCTCCCAGATAAATAATATTGTGTTTCATCGTTCACGTCATTTCCACCTAATACAGGGATAACCGGCGTAAAATTATCTTTTTCCAGTATACGGGTTTGAATGTTACTTTGAAAGCCTTTTTCCACATTTGCTTGAGGATTCAAGAAAGGCGTTTCCCATCGCATTTGTTCTAAATCTCTATAACACCAAGCAGGATGGGTAGCGCGAGATTCGTCTACAATAACATCTTTTTGAATAGGATAGGATTTTTTGTAACCATTTGCTGCATATGTTTTGTAATCATTCATGTCTATGTTATCACGGTTTAATTTTCGACTAAGTCCTCGTAAATCGTTTTCTAAATTAATATCGTTGGTCATTTTATTTGCACCCCATTGTTGGATTCTAACATGTGGGTCTTCTATATAAGGTAAATTTACACCAGGACCTGGCGTATCCAGCGCATATCTTCCAGAAAAAGTGCTTATTTGTAATGCATATTTTATACGATGTGGGTCATCATGAAATCTAGTAAATGACATATTTTCGTGTATACATTACTATGTGAAAAGAAAATCGAAAATATTTTTATTTTGCATACCCCATACAAAAAGGAAAACAACTTAAAGTTCTCTGAAGTATATTCTTCAAGAATATGAATAATATCACCCCCCCGACCATTCCAACCCTATGTTTGAACATGATTGTGAAAAATGAGAGCAAAGTCATCCTACGGTTATTAGAATCGGTTGCCGATATCATTGATTCGTATTGTATATGCGACACAGGTAGCACAGACGATACTATAGAAATCATCCACCGTTTTTTTGAAGAAAAAGGCATCCCCGGAAAAATAGTTCGCGAACCCTTTCGTGATTTCGGATACAACCGAACATTTTCCCTACAAGCATGCGAGAACACCCCTCTTTCAGATTATATTTTGCTCTTAGATGCTGATATGGTTTTCTGGATGTCGCCCACTCTAACGCCAGAAGAATTCAAAATCAGTCTAACAAGAGATTCCTATACGATTTTTCAAGGAAATGACGATTTTTATTACAAAAATACACGCATCGTAAAGAACAATCGAGGTTGCACTTACTGGGGGGTCACACATGAATATGTGAAAATGCCGCCAAACTCGAGAGAAGGTGCATTCGATAAATCACAGGTTTTCATTATTGATATAGGTGACGGCGGGTCAAAAGCCGACAAGTTTGAACGTGATATACGATTGCTTGAACAGGGGCTCATCGACAATCCAAACAACGACCGATATACTTTTTATTTAGCCAACAGCTACTGTGATTTAGGAAACCTTGAAAAAGCAATCGAGAACTACGAAAAACGAACAAAGCTCGGTGGTTGGCACGAGGAAATCTGGTATAGTCATTATAAAATCGGAATATGTTATGCAAGGATGAACAAAATGGAGCTTGCTGTCAATGCATGGATGAATGCATATGACGTTTTCCCGAATCGTATTGAGAACTTGTATGAAATAGTAAAATACTATCGCACAATCGGCAAACACAAACTCGCCTATTTATTTTATGAATTAGCTGACAAGATGCGAAAAACTCACGGCCCACCCGATTATCTGTTTTTGCAAAAAGATGTCTATGATTATAAACTCGACTACGAATTTTCCATCATCGCTTATTACATGAATCCCCACAATATCAATATTCCACACCTCTGTATGAAAATTTGCACACATCCTTCACTCGAACATTCCACCATGACAAATATCATCAATAATTACAAATTCTATGCGCCGCCCATAGTCATGGATAGATGCACTCCACACAAAAACATAGAATTATTAGAAAATATCACAAAGACGAACACACCTCCAGGGTTCTCATCAACAACTCCCGCAATATGCAACGGAACCAACGGAGAACTATATTTAAATGTGCGATACGTTAATTATACCATCGATGAGAACGGAAATTACATAAACAAGGACACCATACACACTATCAACCAGTTGTCAATAATTGACACCACATACCCCGACGAATGGCATCTAAAACAAACAAACGAAATCAAATACAATACCAAATTAGACAACGTATATGTGGGTTTAGAAGACATTCGTCTACTAAACTACAACAATACTCTGTTGTATAATTGCAATCGCGGACTGGATTACCATCGCATTAAAGTCGAACACGGTGAAATTGACCCCACCACTGGAAAAACAAACCACTCCCGAATCCTCGTAAAAGAAGATGAACAAGCCGTCGAAAAAAACTGGGTGCTATTCGAAGCCGCCAACCAACTTTTTTGTATATACGAATGGCATCCCCTAACAATAGGCACTATCAAAGACAATAACTATAACACAATTTACAAAAACCCGATGCCCCCTTTTTTCAAACATGTCAGGGGGTCGACGAATGGCACCCCCTTTGTAAATGATTTAGGCGAAACCGAATTGTGGTTTTTGTGTCATACTGTTAGTTATGAAAATCGCAGATATTATTACCACATCTTCGTTTGTCTAGATGCCATGACCATGAAACTGAAAAAATACACGCCATGGTTTACTTTTGAGAAAAACCCCGTCGAGTATTCTTTAGGATTCGCATTTTTACCATCTGCTGAAATATTAATCGGATATAGCACGATGGACAGCACGACAAAATACCGCGCAATAAAAAAATCCACAATTGACGACATGATGATTATGATGTCGCGATAGCAGAAACACCCGCGGTTTTACAAATACCATAGGATTTGCGATGCCATTGTGTAATACCCCATCTTTGAATTCCGTCTCGGTGAACTTGCGTCCCATATCCCATGTTTTTAGCGAGCCCATACCGTTCATTCAAAAGAGGATATCTATTGCACAATTCTTCTATGTATGTGTCGCGCTCATTTTTTGCGAGTATACTCGCCGCTGCAATGAATGCATATTTATTATCACCGCCTTCGATGGTTTCAAACGGAATTTCTTCCATGGTTTGCGTCTCTGGATTGAATATCATATGAGGGGTGAAATCGTTACCATCCACGAGCAACATGTAGTCTCGCAAAGGGGATTCTGGGGTTTCTCTTGGTGACTCACACGATAATTGCGCAATCACCTGTTTTGCACATTCATGCATCGCCATCAGCACTGCCTGGCGGATATTGATGGTATCAATAACATCCGCTTCTACAAAATGAATATGCCATGCACGTGCATGGGTTTTGATGTATTGTGACAGTTCCTGCATTTTTTTACGGGAATGAATTTTCTTTGAATCGCAAATCCATTCAAAATGGAATCCAGAATCTCGTGATTTAGGTAAAACACAAGCGGCTACGTAAAGTCGCCCAAAAAGCGGACCCCGTCCGGCTTCGTCAATACCAATTTCATAACGATTTCCTGTATCATATACAATATCTAGATTATTGACAACAGGTTTTTTAGGCATTTAGCAAATTGATTGTATAAAACATATCAGGTAGATTTATTTCAATTTTACCGCAGTATTTTCATCTATTATATATATAATATATATAAATGAAATTAACGCCATTATTATTATTTTTATTGTTGGTATTGATTTTAGTGGTATCTGTAATATTTTGCAAAAATTTATCTAGTTCTCTTTCGGAAGGGTTTATTACTTATAATGTAAATGTAGTTCCAACGAGTACAGTAATTGTTAGTAAATATAGTTCCACTCCAATTGTAAAAATGTTCGACAATTTGTTTTTCGATAACAAAAATGGAAATTTGGTCGAAATCGACTCAACTCAATTTTTAGGAAACGTAGATGCAGATGGTGCATATTTATCTGGAAATATTGACGCAACTGATTCCTCCATTTCAAATTTATATATATCCACTCGTAATGGAAGCTTTCGTAGCTATCCTGCATCAACCTCTACATCAAATACTGAAAGCACTATACCTACAGTGTCCAGTTCTTATCAAAGTTGGAACTATATCACAAGATGTATAAACACCGATAAATATCAGTTGTTTTATGTACCATGGAACACAGATACCTATGCTCATATTATTAAACTGACGAACACTATATCATCTAATATATATACATATAGATTTTCAACAACTTCCTCTAGCGTATCTGCAGTTCGTTATCTCAATTCGAACTTACCATCAACACTTCCATCAAATATTGCAGCCGATCCATCCAATAATACTTTTGTATATGATTCTTATTATGGAACAACTCGACCAGTATATCAATTAAGTACTAATGTAAAATACGACCCGAAAAATGCCAATTTAATTATCCGTTCTCCATCATCCATTACTGTATATGGTCGTTCTCAAAATATAATAGTAACATCTACTCAACCGTTACAAAATGCAGGAACAAGTGATACAATTTCTTCGGTTAATTACAATGCATGGATTGTATATGATACCACTAACAGCACGCAAGTGGTATATATTGCAAATGGAGCAAATACCTTGTTGTTGTTATTACAAAAAAATTCAACTGGTTCATATAATTTACTTAATTCTGCTAGATTCAATGGAAACACATTTGATAATGGAACATCAAATCCAATACAGACACCAGGTTCTCCAGCTCCTCCGCTTCCACCATCAGATGCAAGTGGAAATGCCATTTCAGATTATTATAAATGGTATTGGTATTGGAATTCAGTAGGGGGTGGAAATAAATATTCAGATGATTATATTTTGAAAACTCAAGTTGTTCCACCAGTATGTCCCAAATGTCCAAATTGCCCAAATGGCACAGGAACTTGTACAAATTGCGGAGGACAAGGCGGTTCTGGTACAATGGTAGGTAATACAGGAGTAGGTCAAGCCATTGGTGGAACGGCATTAGGAGCCGGAGTAGCTGTAGGTGGAACCGCATTGGGTGCAGGAGCCGCTGTAGGTGGAGCTGCAATCGGAGCAGGCGCCGCTGTAGGTGGAACACTTGGTGGAGCTGCAATCGGAGCAGGTGAAGCAGTCGGTGGTGTTGCTACAGGTGCAGGTGAAGCAGTCAGTGGTGTTGCTACAGGCGCAGGTAATGCAGTAGGTCAAATTGCATCTGGAGCAGCCGGAATCGTAAATAATGCTATTAGCACTACAGGAAGTGTTGCAAATAATTTGATTGATAGTGCTCAATCACCTGGCCAAGGTTACGGCCAAGGTTACGGTCAAGGTTACGGTCAAGGTTACGGTCAAGGATATGGAAAACAACCCGGTTTCGCAAAAGGGGCGCCTCCAATTGATAATTATTCTTATTATGGCGCACTACCCGAAAAAGGTGCTAATTACATGCCTATAACTGCTGATTTCAGTAAATTCGGAAAATAAAAATTATACAAAATACGAAAAAATATGTTGTATAACATAAATACTATGCGTTACAATTAACATAAAAATATACGCATAAAAAATAGAAATGTCACATCAAAAACAAATATTAGAAATATTGCAAAGAGATAAAATGGCAAATGAAATAAAACACTTGTTGTATAATTTCGAAGAAAATTGCAAGAACATCAATTACAAAAAAGGGTTTTATGTCTACGGTTCTCCAGGATGTGGGAAAACCCATTTTGTCACACAAATCCTCCAAGACCTAAATTATGATATTATAAAATACGACGCAGGTGATGTCCGCAATAAATCATTAATCGAAACAATTACAAGTGATAATATGGGGACGCAAAATGTTCTCCACATGATGACAAAAACGCGCCGAAAAATCGCCATCATCATGGACGAAATCGACGGAATGAACAATGGCGATAAGGGTGGTATCAATTCCCTTATCAAATTGATTCGCCAAAAGAAAACGAAAAAACAGAAAACGGAGAACATGACACTCAATCCGATTATTTGTATCGGAAATTATTTCGTAGACAAAAAAATCAAAGAACTCATCAAAGTGTGTAATACATTTGAACTAAAATCACCATCTCCACAACAGATATCCAGTATTATATCGTTAAATATGCAAACAATAGACCCCGAACTGAAACCCATCGCGATTGACTACATTCAAGGGGATATGCGCAAACTGTTTTTCGTGGAAAAAATGTATAAAACAAAACCCGAATTATTGACACTAGAGACCATGCAGCATATTTTCCAAACGAAATCATACAATGATGACGCGAAACAAGTAACGAAAACGTTATTGACCAGTTCCTTTGATATAGACCATCACACCACAATGATAAACGAAACAGACCGAACCATCATAGCATTACTATGGCACGAAAACATCGTGGATTATTTAGAAAAAATACCGAATAGTAAATCATTCCCCTTTTATTTACGCATTTTAGAGAACATATGTTACGCGGACTATATCGACAGGATTACATTTCAAAATCAAATATGGCAATTTAACGAAATGAGTTCTCTAATGAAGACGTTTTATAATAACAAACTATATCACGAATATTTTCCAAATCAAAAAATAAATGAAAATGAAATACGGTTTACAAAAGTATTGACAAAATATTCCACTGAATATAATAATTATTTATTTGTTTTTTCGCTGTGTCAAACATTAGACATGGACCGAAAAGATTTAGTCGCTTTTTTTCAAGAATTACGATTATTTTATGGTGCAAATGAACAAAATGACAAATTGAACGAATTAGAAAAAGTATTTGAGAATGAAAATGTCAACAAACTGGACATCAAAAGGATGTATCGTTATTTAGACAGAAATGTCAAAAACAATGTAATCGATGATTTAGAATACGATGATGATGAATCTACATAATTATTCGTATAAACAAACATAAAAGAAATGATAGTATTATATTATTATGGGAAAAAAAACAAAGCCTGGAACAAAGCAGAAAAACCCGAATTTAGACAAACCATTTGTAAGTATATGCACACCCACTTTCAATCGACGACCATTTATACCGATTATGTTTGAATGTTTCCGAAACCAAACGTATCCAAAGAATCGAATGGAATGGATTATAGTAGACGATGGAACGGATAAAATCGAGGATTTAATAAAAACCTCCAGTATTCCACAAATAAAATACATATCCCTTCCTACAAAAATAACGCTAGGTGAAAAACGAAATGTTATGCATCAACATGCAAAAGGGAGTATTATTGTGTATATGGACGACGATGATTATTATCCTCCGGAAAGAGTGAAACATGCAGTAGACACTTTGCTTGCAAATCCACGGGCATTATGTGCAGGATCATCGGAAATGTATATTTATTTCAAACATATTCATAAAATGTATCAGAGTGGACCTTTCGGACCAAATCATGCCACTGCAGCGACATTTGCTTTTCGTAGAGAATTGTTGAACACTACTCAATATGAAAATACAGCAGCATTAGCCGAAGAGCGCGCATTTTTGAAAAATTATACCATTCCTTTTGTGCAATTAGACCCATTGAAAACAATTCTGGTATTTTCACACGAGCACAACAGTTTCGATAAACGAAAATTGTTAGAATATGGCGAATCACCTGTATTGAAACAATCTGAAAAAACAGTGGATATGTTCATTCGGCAACCTTCTGAGAAACCAATCGTGGATTTTTTCATGAAAGATATTGACAAATTATTAGAACAATATTTACCAGGAGACCCCAAGAACAAGCCAGACGTATTAAAACAAATAAAAGAAATAGAAAAGCAACGTAATGATATGGCACAACAAGAAGGCGCCTATCTTATGTTAGAGGAGCCTGGAAAAGAACCGGTTCGTTTGTCACAGCAAGATGTTGTGAATATTTTGCAACAACAACAGCAACATATTAAAAATTTGACAGAAGGACTACAAAAACTTGAAACTCGCAACAAAGAATTAGAAGAACAATTGAAAATCATGGAGATGTTGGTATCTACAAGCACGAACAAACCATCCGAAAGTGAAAATATTATTATTCAAATACCGCAAAAAAATAAAAGTGATCCTGAGATAATTGTAGAAGGATAATAAAAATGAAAATATCTATATTGTCATTTTTAGAATATTTAGAATATTTATTGATTATATGGTTCAATGTAATTATAATCACGCAAGTCTAATTTTGTATAAATAGCTTTTCGTATAAAATACAATAAAAATGAAAATATTATAACGCATGTATTCATTATTATTAATAGTAATGCTGCCTTTTTATTTTTCATACGTTTATTATAAACAAATATAGACCACGCAGAAATTAACACAACTAGTACGGTAGTTAAATTATCATAGACAAATGCTATAAGATAATCCAACCATCTAGTATCGAACGATGCATTATCACATGGATTTGGGTCACTCAAATTTCGAAACATTTCGTTCAATTTATTTCCAGCACCATCATTTCGTATATATGCTCCAAAATAAGAATATACATATAAATAAATAACGCATAATACACCAGATACTCGTAAAATCATTACATTGAATGTTAATCCGATGAAAAAGAATAAAAGGTATAAAATTGGACATGCTATAGCGAATAGAATTGTAGATATAGACCCTAATGTAGTTTTTACTCTGTTAGAAAGCGATGCTTGTTCTAATGCAACACCAGATGCTCCTGAAATAATGGACATGAGCGCTGATATGCCAAATAACATCTCAAATATTACTATAAAACTTAATATATTTGAACTTTTTTCCGGTAATTTTTTACTCTTTGTGTATCCTAAATATTCTCGATAAACGCGAGACGAATATTTCAATATGCAATAAAATATAAAGAAAGTGAATATTATAAACAAAAATTTTGTATTTGATATAGCACTATTGTATAGTGTGCAACCATATTCAAACACTCGTTTAAACGTCGATTTATAATTAAACAAAAAAGATAGTGTAATATACACCGGATATATCAAATAATCGTGAATTTTTGGAACCATTTGTCCAAATATTTCACATAAAACTTCGTTCAATACATTGACCGGTTTCAATTGAGCATCTAATCGTAATTTTTTTACCAGACCACTTTTATTTCCTACTTGCGTGAGAAAATCATAGAATTTTTGCGATTTTACTCTTTGGTAGTTTGCTCCTTTGTAAAACATTAGATAATACCAATTGCCTGAAATATGTATTGTTAGGCAAGCATATATGAACAAAATAATTTGATTTGTTATTATATCTATATCCCTATTAGTTCTAGTTCCTGAATAAATACTATTGTATAATGGTGTTGCTATGTATTTGTGTATTAATTTTCTAGGATTTTGTATAATAGTTTTTACAAAATTTTTAAATTTTTCCCATGATTTATTAGGTTTTTTTTTTGATGAAGATGACGTTGAACTTGAACTATCTGGTGCTGGTATGGAACGAGATGTTCTGGAACGAGATGTTCTGGAACCGAGTCGGAGTACTCTGGGAATGGCTTGTCTTGGTGTTAGTTTTTTTTTTTTATCCGCTTCCTCTGTTTCGTATAGGGTGCCAAAAACCTGATTTGTTATTTTATTTTCGCTCATACCTTCTTGTCCATCTTCGTCCATACCTTCTTGTCCATCTTCGTCCATACCTTCTTGTCCATCTTCGTCCATACCTTCCTGGTCATCTTCGTCCATACCTTCCTGGTCATCTTCGTCCATACCTTCCTGGTCATCTTCGTCCATACCTTCTTGTCCATCTTCGTCCATACCTTCCTGGTCAAATCCTTCAAAATTAAAACTACTCAACTCTTGTTTCATGTTATTCATCTTGTGTAAAAAATCAGAAACACCTGTTAGGAATCCAGTGTTCTCTTTTTTTGATGGTTTTGTATCATATATATTTTCTAATTCATCAATGTTTTTGTAGTTATTCTTTTTTTTGTGTAATCTTTCCATTTTTTTTAATAACAATTCAGTCTCTGTTTCTAATGGTAAAATCGGATTAGAGTCACCTTTGCTAAATGAATGTTTTTTTTCTTCCCCAAAATCATTCTTATTTTTTTTCATATCTACTATATAACTATATATAGTATATATGAAAAAAACGATTTTATCTTGCATATAACATTCCACAATTTCCACCGATAAATGTCAATACATTATATCTCTCTTCGTATAAAACCATATCATAATTATAATCATACAATTGCCAGTTCTGTTTTCTTACGCCAATAATATTACCACTATTATCGCATAAAATATTGAATGAATTTTCCCCAGGATTTGATTTTAATGCTGGAATATATGTTGTTATTTCTAATTCAATGGTTTTGAATTTGCTCATATTAATTGCACCAGATGGTTGATATTCGAATGGACTTGTATTCAAACAAAAATTGTAACAATAAATACCTTCTTTTGCAAAAGATTGTGTTCGCGTATACTTTTCAACGTAATCATAGACACCCCTCGTCAACAAATTTTCACGGTAGTCGCCATTCAATCGGATACCCATTGTTTCTAAAATGTCTTTTTTGTTTTGTGTAAAAAAATTGCCTGTATAAAACAACCCAGTATTTCTATTTTGAATTTGTCCTTGTGCCGGAGGATTTGTTCCTGGACCATAAGACACATTGTTTAATATAATATTATTACTAGGGTCTATAAAATCAGTGGAAGACGGAGCAATCTCTACATTTTGCGGTAAACTGCTATATGGCCAGTTCGTATAATTCGACCATTCATTTCGCATATATGCATCATTTCTGCGCATAAACCACATCCAGTTTGCTATCATACCATTCGATTGGAGTTCAACGATTTTCGAACCCGTAATATTTTGAAAATTATACTCGAAAACATCTTTTACTAAATAGACTTGTTCTTGCGCTGCAAATAATTCTCGTTCTTCTTTCGACAAAAAACAATAGGTTGATAATAAATGTATATCAGCATTCCATGTAAGCGTTTTGTTCGCATACTTCGACGGACTCAAATTCACACTCGGTGGTGTTTGTAAAAAACGATACATTCCGAATTGTTGTTGCGTAAAATCCGGTTGCATATGTGGAAAATTATTGACAGGGTCCATTACATCACGTACACGGAATAATTCTTGAATTGGTCTAAATGTTACCGATACAACCAATTCATTGTATTGCAAACTAATCAACGGAAAAGCGCATCGACTGTCTAGCGTAAACCATGTGTTAATCGGTATGTATAACGTTCTACCTCGAATAGATGGTTCCGCACCCACTGTGCTATCTGTATAAAAAGCCGACGGATAACTGTTTTGTCTACCGAAAGCATTTGCAGGGTCATTTAATTCAGGAACATTTCCACTCATCGCATTGAATAATCGTTTCTTTTCACTATGGAAATCACGCTCTACCATAGCGGCTAAATACTCCCCCGAATATTTTTGCAATGTAAGAGAACCGCATGTAATCGTAATTTCTTTTATCATGTGGGTCCCTAAATCATTAATCCATTGAAAATCATACGGTGCCCACTGATTATCATTATTTATTGATACAGTGGAGGGAATTGGATGATAAATAGGACTCCATATATCGGGCAATGTAACCACCAGATATGTGTCCATTAACAATTCTGCATATCGAGGTATTTTGAAAGTAAAAACCGACGGTTCCGTCAAGCGAAGGTCCCTCAAACCGTCATAATCAATACGAAATTTCTGAAGACCAAAATTAGTATATTTAGAATAAACACATTTGAAAAACGTTTTCGTGGGATTTCCAGTCAATATAACATTTACATTACCGACTGATATTATATTTAGTAATCCACCTGCCATTTATGAGAATATATACTATGATTCTATTTTGTTTATTTTGTTTATTATTTTTTATCATAAATTCTTTGTATCCAACATATATATATATATATACACACAATATGGATTTTTATAGAATACTATTGATAATTGTCATAATCATTTTATTCATCGGCGTTATGATGCGATTATTGAATCAACGGCAAAAAATATTACAGATGAATATGACGATTGAAGGTATGGATACCAAATCGAATGACGTGGCTGCATTGACCACTCGATACAAACCAGTTACTATTCAAAACGTCTCGCCCTCAATTCAGAACTTACCCCTCCGAGAATTATGTATAAAATCATCCTATTCGAGTGCGTGGTCTGGTTCCTATGTGAGTACGGATATGATAAAATTAATTCTATCGCGAGGATATCGATATTTAGATATACCAATTTATTATGCAGACGATTCGAATCCATATGTTTTCTATAGCACAGATATCAACACGATTGACACGCTTAATGCTATACCATTAGACAATGTTTTCAAAGTCATTGCATCAAGCGCATTTTCGAATGATTCGCCCAACCCATCTGACCCATTGTTCATAGAACTGAGAGTAATAGCAGATAAAACGAATAGCAACTATTACGCTATTGCTAACCTAATTAAATCCAATTTTTCAAACCGATTGTATGTAGATGCAAACAATAGAGCAATTTTGATTAATGATTCAACCATTTTGAAAAATATAATGGGAAAAGTCCTATTTTTAGCAAATAATACATACAATGAGAATTTCGAATCAAACAGTCCGGAATTTTCATTTGCGATGAATTGTGTTTTAGGAGTAAACCCTATACAGTTAAAAACATATCGACAATTTAAACCACTAATAAAAAATAAAGAAGTCATTACAAAATACAAAATCGTCAAATATGAAATGCCGCCAACTACCAATATAACAGAATATACTACAATGATGCCGGAAATAACGGAATCTTATAATAACCATCCTATTCCAAACTTATTTGAGGTCACCTATATTCATGGTATACAAAATTTGCTTATACCATTTTACATAAATAATCCTATGGTTTTTCTTTATGAAAACTTTTTCAATGATCAGCGTGCGGCGTTTGTACCCATGGCAAACGTTTTTATATATGCAAGTTATTATTTTTCTGAAAAAAAAAATGCACCCAGGTCAAAAATTAACTACGCTTTTATGTAAATGATTTTTCAAAAAAAAACCTATGTATTATATAAATTATATTACATATGAATGATGAATTGTGCGATAAATCAATGTCATTCGAAGATTGCGAATTAGCAATTTTAAGACATGCTGTTGATGAAAATGAAAAAAAACAGGGCGAAAGAATCGTAAATAGTGAAGATGTCAAAAAAATTATACATATTGTTGAAGATTTCTTGATTCGCAAAAAACGAATATGTTATGGTGGAACTGCCATCAACAATATATTGCCGAAATATCATCAGTTTTACAACAAAGATTTAGAAATACCCGATTACGATTTTTTTTCAAAAACGGCATTAGAAGACGCAAAAGAATTAGCCGACATTTATTATGAGCAAGGGTTTGATGAAGTAGAAGCGAAGGCTGGTATGCACTATGGTACATTCAAAGTTTTCGTGAATTTCATCCCAGTTGCGGATATAACATATTTAGAAGAAGAGATATATGATTCTATTCAAAAAGACGCACTTAGTCGCGGTGGTATAAAATATGCTCCCCCTAATTTTCTGCGCATGTCGATGTATTTAGAATTATCGCGGCCAGAAGGGGATATTTCACGATGGGAAAAGGTAATCAAACGTTTGACGCTTTTGAATAAAAATTACCCATTGAGCCCGGATATAAACTGTGATGCAATTGATTTTCAGCGTGATTTTGAAAAGCCATATTCCATCGAAGAACGCGAATCCCTGTATTTTTTAGTGAGAGATGTTCTCATAGAGCAAGGATGCGTTTTTTTCGGTGGATACGCAAGCAGCATGTATTCTAGATACATGTCAAAAAATCGTCGATATATGATTCAAAAAATACCGGATTTTGATGTTTTGTATGAGGACCCTGAAAAATGCGCACTCGTAGTGCAAGAGCGATTGCATGAAAATGGATTCAAACATATAAAAACAATATTTCATGAGGCAATCGGAGAACTTATACCAGAACGCATTGAAATACGGGTAGGAAAAGAAACATTGGCATTTATTTATAAACCAGTTGCATGTCATAATTACAATCAGGTTTTTATCAATGGTAAGGAAATCAATATCGCAACCATTGATACTATGTTGAGCTTTTATTTAGCATTTATATATACGAAAAAACCGTATTTGAACAAAGAACGGATATTGTGTATGGCACAGTTTTTGTTTGATGTCGAACAAGAAAACCGATTGAATCAAAAAGGGTTGTTGAAACGATTTACCTTACAGTGTTACGGTAAACAATCCACGATTGAATCCATACGTGCCGAAAAAACTGCCAAATACAAGGAACTTTCTGATAAGCGAGGCACGTATGAATATGATATGTGGTTTTTGAAATACAGTCCTTCCTATGCATACGAAAAAAAAGAAAAAAAATCCCCTACTGCCTCTAAAAGTATGAGAAAACAACAAAAACCACAAAAACCACAAAAAAAACGAACCCAACAAAAAACGAAAAAAGTGCGATTTTTGAATATATTTTAGCGCAAATAATGTTCTCGTCTACCCATAAATAAAAAATGATTTATACAAAATGATTTATAAAATAGGCTCTATATTATAAATCAACTGCATCACCATAATGCCTGCAAAAATATCTAGATATGATATGCTGGATGCGATTTCTCTCTACTTTCGCAGCATTGGACAATACAGTCCATGCAGACAAAATTCAACCAAGGCTGAATTAGAAAGAATCATCCAACAATACAATATAAATGTAGATTCATTTTTGGTAGAATTAGCAGATAAACGAGAGGCAGAAAAAATCGAACGAGAAAAACAAGAAGAAGAAATACGCATGAAAATAGAAAACATAAAAATGATGGTCACAAATATGACCGATGAAGAAAGGGAAAAATTCAACGAATCAATGAATGCGCTAAGAACAAAATACAACATACTATAATGTAAATTTGAAAATATAAAAATAAACCTATAACACTATATGTCACTCACATAATCAATGGTTTTCGTCAATCCAAAATAGGCAAACCCGAACATCAAACTTTTCAAAAAGAGCCCATAAAAATTAAAATTACCATCAGCGCTATAAATGGACAAAAATGAAAAACGTTTGAAAATCATTGTGTTTACAACCGGCATTTGAAAAATAAAAAACATAATAGCAATGAAAAATGGTATTTGCAACTCGGTGAACAATCGGTCCATGAGTTTTTCTTTCTGTTTTTTTTGTTTATAATTTTTCAGTTGAATTTCATCATCGTCTTCGTAATCGCGAATATAATCTCCAGTGAGTTTCGGAACAGGTGGTATGTAATTCGGTGTTATAGCTTCATCTTGTGTATACATATCGGTTTCTAATGGTATGTCGCGGGAAGGAAGACGATATTGAGGGTGTTGAGGGGGCATCTGTTGTTGATATTGGACTTGCGGAAGTGGCATCACTGGTGGTTGTTGCGGATTACCATATGGGTTTGGATGGACATTCATTTGTGTATAAGTGAGATTTAAATCTTCTGCAGGCGGTTGACGCGTGTTCATCGAATTCAATTGCGGAGGCATGTTGGTTTGATACCCGCCGCCACTGCCCATGGGTTGCATAGATACTGTGATGTTCTCCGGTAAATCTGTTATACGGGTAGTTGACATGGTATTTGAACTAACTATACAATATATTGATGCTAAAGATTGTATAGTTTAACGAATTTATGTTTAACGAATTTATATCGAATTTATATCTTTGAAATCTTCACCTCTCTATATTATTCCCAAAAAATTACGTTTTGCGACGTCAGTGCGTTGTTCAATATTTATGATTTTTTTTGTGGTATCACATTTCGTCGATTGTATAACATATTTTTGACATTTTTCGTCATGTTTGTAAACATCAGCTTCTGAAATGACTGGGCCGTGAAAAGTAAGGCAAGTTTTATCGGTGCATACTTTTCGAAACAATGTTGCTAAACCAAATCCTAGTATAATAGATATGACAATTTTACCACTATTGCTGTTTAATAATCGTTGGACATTCATAGTGGGTGTATATATCTATAGCGCTAAAAAAACTAAACCTGAAGTGGTATTTTTGCTAATTTCGATTCGCTTTTAGGGCATGGGGTATCCACTGGTTTGTATGAAAAACAATTACCTGCTTTGTCTCTGTATTGCAAAACATCGACGTTTTCTGGAGTGGGATACACATATATTTTGCGTAAATCGTTTTGCATTGTAAACCATACAATTAATAACCCGATTACCAGACTCATTATAAAAACAGGAACATTGATATATTTTGAAATCATTTATATAATATTAGTAGTTATTTTTTGGCTTTTGATTTTGATTTCGATTTCGATTTCGATTTTTTTGCAACGGGTTCAGCGGTGGGGTCTTCTAATCCCATTTTTGCCATGATTTCGTCCACTTCGGTTTGAACGGATTGTTTCGTTGATTTTTCTTGGGTTGCTTCACCATTTACACGGAATACGTAATTATTCGGAGCAGTTTGTTGTAATACTACATTTTCGGCATTTTTTCTGGCTTGTTCTATAGCCTGTTGTCTCGCCATTTCAGCTGACTGTTTCTTTTTCTCTAATTTATTACGTAATCTATCCTTGGTGGATTGATTTTTGGTGAAACGGTCTAATGCATTTTGGTCGATTTTCATGTTTTTGCCCATACCGCCCATATTCTTGGCCATGTTTTTGAACAATTCGGAAAACTGATCAGAACCTCCACCCATTTCCTTCATTTTTCCGATCCACTCTGCGGCTTCTTTCATCAAATCATCTTTTGAAATATCGCCTTTCTCCATTTTTTCATTCAGTTTTGCACCGACTGTTTTCATGAGGTCCATGATTTTTTTCGGATTCTTCATCATTTTTTTGAATATATCACCAGTTCCGTTGATTTCTCCTTCATTTCCTAAAATGTTCTCGAAATCCTTGGATATTTCTTCGGCCATTTCTTTTGCTAAAGAACCTATTTTACCATCGAACAACCCTTTTAAATGGTCGTGCAATCCTTCTGCATTCGGCATACTACCTGCCATTTTTTCGAAATCAAATGTTTTTGCAAAATCGTTGAGAGGGTCAGTGTCGCCACCAGCACTGCCACCAGCAGCGCCATTATCCTCTTCGTCGGTTTCCCATTCTTCATCGACATTTTCACCGGTAGGTCGTGTCTCCCCAAATCCAGAAGACTTGAAAAAATCACTAATACTGGAAATGGTTTCTGCGAGTTTTGATTGTAAATCACCTGCATCAATACCATCAAACAAGTTCATGGTATCTCCGAAATCCGTCTTGTCTTTCACTGAATTAATGGAAGCCAACATAATAACTTGTAAATATTTCCATATAGCTTTGCGTGTGTTCTCGCTTACATTCTCGCAATTATACAATAATTTGAAATCAATGCCCGGTAAAAAATGGACGTCAATGTCTGAATCTGCTTTAAAAATATCTTCATTTTGATACAATATATCAAAAAATCGCTGTGGATAAACGGACAAACAATAATCAAAAAGATGGCGTATTTCTACTTCAGGCATTTCTAAAGTAGTCCACTGTTGCCATGAATTTGAGAATTCGGGAAATGTAACAGATAAATCCCTTGTGAAATCAACAATCAAGTTCGCAAAGTTATCTGGAATGGAAGGTGCTTCAAATGATTCAGACGACGATTTTTGTGGTGTTTGTGGTGTTTGTGGTTTTTGTGGTGTTTGTGATTTCTTTTTGGATGATGCGGATTTTTTAGGCATTTGTATAATACGTTATTTTTTGTTTATATTATGTTTATTGAAAATTATATTTTTATACAAACTCGATTTCTATTTTGTAATTGCTAAATATTATTCGGTCCTCGCCAGATAATTTGGAGAATCGTTTTCCGTTCCAGGTGATTTTATTATTGAAAAACTCATACATGGTAAGCAGGCGTGAATTACCGTCCACTACTTGATGATAATATTCTCCATATTCACCTATGGCTCTTTTGAACATGAAAACCCCGATTTTCTTTTGATGAAACAAGTCTGTTATTATTTTTTGTTTGTGTTTCCACGAAAAGTTGTTTTGCTTGGTAGTACGGATTGTTTTCGAAGGGCCATAGAATAAATCGGAGCTTAGTGGTATCCAGAGATTCATGGTAACTGTATCTTTACCAGAGCATAGATACCAGTAATAATTCACAAACATGGATATTTGAATAACGTCGATGACGTGCATTATCCATTCATACAATCCTGACAAAATCCACCACGCAAACAGTGTCATAGATTCAAATACTTGCCAGTAAGTAAATTTTTCAATATCCATTCGAGACATTTTAGAAAAAGCCATTTTCACTCTTGTATAATAGTATTTTTATCAATATTATTCTCACCATAATGGCCTTTCAATTTTGTATTCATACTTTTTGCATAAAATTGAAAGGCTTTTTTTGATAATCATTATTTAGCATTAAAATAAATAAGCAATAATAATAATAAGCAAGTATCCGTAAAAAGCAAGCAAATTTGAACCTGAACCCTTGAAAAAGCAACAATACAATCTCAAAAATGACAACCATCCATGTTTTCATTCCTCGAATCTTATGCAACATCTCTGAAAGTCATATCAATCAATCGTTTTACGAAATGAATATTGGAGTCGTGACATACATTGATTTACATACTCGAGTAAATGAAATGAATTATCGTTATTCATTTGCATTTATGACCATTCAATTATTTGAATCTGAAATGGCGCGAAATATTTTACACAAGTTAAACGAATATGGAAGAGCTCATATTCCATATGATGAGAGAAATTACTGGGAAATCAAGTATTTCATTCCGAGAGAGAAACGTGGTTATGTTGTCGATGCATCATCGCAACAACAACAACAACAACAACCCATTACAGAACAAGCTCTTATCAAAGAGGAAGAATATGAACAAGGCGCAAAAATCGATATTGCCGAAGCAGCCGACGAAAATGAACCTGAATGGCTAAGCGATAATTGCGATGACTGGAAAGTGGACATCATCGATAGTTCACCAGACGAATCAACCATGGCGTCATTTTTCGAAGATAATGATGTATCACAATTGTGCATTGAATTGTTAAAAACACCTGAAGAAAGAGAACGTGAAAAAGAATTCGACGACTTACAAAGAGAAATTAACAAAACTGTATTTACAAATAGAGTGCTATCATTTGTCTGGTGAAGCAAAACAAAGCAAAACAAAACAAAAAAATTTTAAAAAATGTAATTTATAACTAAAATCTCCCCTTTTTTTACGCCATAATCACATTTTTATTATCTATGCGCCTTATATATGGCATATTTGCACAGCGTTGATTTTGAAAAACATTTGTCTGACTTCAAAGATATCATTGATTTAGAAAAAACAATCGTAGAAGCAAATAATGGTATCAACAAAAAACTGAACGAGGTGAAACAAACCTACCAACACTTAGTGAAAAACAACAATAAAAAAATATTTTTGTTCTGCTTGGACGCCTTTTTTTTCCAATACAAAAATCATAACACAGAATACGAGAACCTGTCGAAAGCATCCATTTTGATTGTGAATCGCATGTATGGTGATTATTATAAATTATACAATATATTGTTACTGCAATTGCGTGAAAAAAATATCCCCCTAAAATCCATCACAGAATCGAAAAAGTTCTCTATCTACAAAGATTTAGAACCTTATTATCCTTATTCCATGAATGAAATCACCGAAATTCATAACTCCATTATGGAAATTCTCTTTGAATTACAATCCTATCATAATTCATTGGAAAAGTCCGCCTTCGGATATTCCCAAACATCGAATGTAGGGTTATCGATAACCAATTTCATTCATACTTTGCAATATGAAAATATGCTTGTAAGAGAACAAATCCATTTATATGTAAATTATCTGTCTTTTTATCACAATTCCCACAAGACTTATTTGCAGAAATTAATTCAAAAAATCAACAATTTCCAGCAAGAAATGGAAGAAGATATTACAAATACAAATATCCAGCCATTTTCGCAAAGTAATTCGATTGAGCCAGTAGATTTAGAATGCGTATTTGCAATTACAGATAATATGAATATTACTACTATTTTAGAAGATTCTGACAAAGTTGTAAAAGACAGCGAAGAAATCATAGAAAAAATAGAGAACATTATGATTAATGACGATATTGCCATTGCAATCGTAGAATCAATAACACCCACCGAAACAACACCGGAAGAAATAACCGTCGCTGCGGATGCTAAATCAGAAGACCCCGCCATTCAAACCGAAAATATTGAATTAGAAAAAATCGAAGAAACAGTATAACCCCATCAAAATATCATATGCGTTTATTTTGTAAGTTAGAAATCCGGATAAGACCCTCCGCCCCTCCCCCTCCCCTCCCCTCCCCTCCCTTATTATTTATTTTCTATATAACCATATATAATGCCTAATAAAGACGCTGTTGAAAAGGAAAACGAACCCACCGAGAAAAAAAAGGACCCTGAATCGGTAACTGTTACATCATCACAAATGATAGAGAAAAAAGTAGAATGGACGGAAGAAAACGAAAAAATCATGGCAGAATGGTGTGATATAGCACAATGTTACAAATGGTTGAACACCCGAGCCCATCAAAAATATTCAGTTCGTCATGCGTGGTTTACCATTCCAGCTATTACACTTTCTACCATCAGTGGAACTGCATCTTTCGCTCAAGCCAGTTTACCAGTTGCATATCAATCATTTGCGCCTATGGTAATCGGTGCCATCAATATTTTCATTGGTATTTTGACAACGGTGCAACAATATTTGAAAATTTCGGAATTGAATGAATCTCATCGCGTTGCGGCTATATCCTGGGATAAGTTCTCGCGTAATATTCGTATTGAACTGGCAAAGGCACCTTTAGAACGTATGGATTGCGGGAGTTTTTTGAAAATAAGTCGTCAAGAATTTGACCGCATGATGGAAACGAGTCCGTCTATTCCTATTCCGATTGTGCAAGAATTTATATCTACATTTCAAGGAAGACCTGGAACTCCAGAACGAGAACGTTTTGATGCATTAAAAAAACCCGATATTTGTAATATCATTGAAACTGTGAAAGGTGACATGTATGATAGAACTAAAGACATGGTGTTGGATTCACCTTCTGTCGATTTTTATTCTGAATTGGAAGAGAAAATGATGCAACGCGAAAAATTGATGCAAAAAAAATTGCACGAAATATCGATGGAGCTGTCTCGCAAAGAGGAAACCGAGCGATTGCACAAAGAAGAACTTGAAAAACAAACAAAGCATAAGGCAGAATTGAAAGAAACCTTAAAACGAGCAGCCATGGAAGTCACTGCAAAAATACGCACGGAACATAAACGAATCGAGTCGTTTATTGAAGATTATGAATCGATTTATCATAGAAAACCATTGGCAGAGGATATCCGTGAGAACTTTGAAAATAATATGGAGTCAGAAATTTTGACTAAATTTTTGGAAGGATATAGTCATGATGACGCGGTGTAAGCATTGTGTAAGCATTGTGTAAGCATTGTTATTTATGATTATAACATAACTATGTAATCTATGGTTATGTTATCTTTTATCTTATTTTTGTCTTTTTATGATAAATGTCTTTCCGTACACCACTTTTGGTTTTTCGGCGGGTGTTTCAACCGGTTTTTCTGCTGGTTTTTCGGCGGGTGTTTCAACCGGTTTTTCTGCTGGTTTTTCTGATGGTTTTTCTGATGGTTTTTCAACCGGTTTTTCTGCTGGTTTTTCTTCCTGGTCTTCGGATTCTTCTACTACGATTTTTTTCCCGATTTTGCGCGGTTTTGGTTTATTAGTTTTTTTATCAGGTTTTTCAAGGGTCTTTTCGTCGGTCTTTTCAAGGGTCTTTTCAACAGCCTTTGCTTCTAAAACGTCCGCCTGTTCTTTTTCAATATCGTCTATCATTTGTTTCGAAACAAATTGTTTGTATATCTTTTCAGCATCCACGCTGTGAACTTTGCGAAATACAAAATATCGATTCATAAAAGACACCCATTTTTCATCGGAATTCATGGACAATGCGCGGCCATAATCACTTCGGCGACGAGGATTCTGTTCTATTTCACTTTCCATTTCACTGAACAATTCCGAAAACATTCCAGAACCATGAGGTAACCCATTTTTACTGGCTTCCTCGGTAGTAATCAAGACGAATCCGTAATTTTCCATCATGCGCACAAAATAATCGAAATTGACTAAATATTCCGGAAACGTTTTGTTGATGGAATCCTGGTATACATGAATCATATAGCCTAATGACAATTCATCGTCTGGAAATCCGGTCTCTTCATACATTTTTGTTATTTCATAGATTTTATGGTCATCTCGTGTAATACTAATACTTTCTTCCTTTCGTTTGTTTTTCAGACGTTGAAATACGGTCTTGCCATCATAACAGGTTCCGACGAAATACCCACCAGCAGCCGTGCATTCGGAAACGTTTCTCAAGAATTCGTGAAATGCCACGTTGTTTTCAAAGAAATAGTGGAGAGCAAATTGACAAGACGCGATGGCGAATCCATCTTGACCGACTCCGTATTGACGATATACACCGTCTTTCAACGTGGCGCGCTCTTTAGGGCCATTTCCGAACAACGCGCGAGCAATCATCCGGTCCTTGTCTGTCATAAAGGCTTTACCTGAACGTATGTTGGCGCCACTGTTTCCTTGCAAAAAGATGGCCTTTGTTTCCGCGTTCTTGTCTTTTAGGGATTTCAAATATCGAGCACAAGCACCATCCATGGAATTCATAATATTATCCCTCGAAACATCGATTCCGAACACAAAGGCTAATTTAGCATAAATCCATTTCGGTAAATCACCACCTTTTCCTACCGCAAAATCAATGAGGGTTTGACGCCTTTGCGCAACACCTGTAATCAATCTCTTTTTCACAAACAAATTGTGAAAATCGCGCATTGCTTTTGAATGGTCTTCGGAACGATTGTTTCGGTCATTTGCTCGATTATAATATACATCATCATCATCCTCCATGAATTCTGGAATATTTTGACCCGTCATAATCATCGTCTCTGTTATAGGATTATGGATGGAATGCCAGTTACTGTTTGCAACATGATAGGCATTTCCATAGTTTTTCGAACCGGAACGTAACTCCGTGGTTTTATCATAACGAACACGCAATGGCACCCATCTCCATGGACCCGTGAGAGTCAAATCGTATCGGAATTCTACTATCATATCTTCTTCGAATACTTCGTGTTCTTCCGTTCTCAACTGCCCGTTTTCTAGGAGAACATTGCAATAACAAGCATTCGGGTCATATGGACTGGTTGGACGAAATGGTGCGGCGGTGTATCGTTCTTCGTTGTCATAATTTTGATTCGGTAGATTGTCGTTGATGACGTCTTCAAACGGATTGATGAATCGATGGTTTTCCTTGTCGAATCCACAATGAAGGACAAGAGTTTTGTATTGCACGAGTTCCTGGGATTTTTCTAACGATTTTCCCTGTTGAAATATCGTATGGATTTCGTCTTTGCCGTTTTTATCCTTTTTCATGGAAACCAGAAAATCAATTGTGTTGTATTCGGGCGGTTTCCATTTGAAGGATTCTTCCCACGTCGATTTAGTAATAGGTCCTGCTTTTCCTGGTGCCGAACTGTTGACGCCGGTATTTGCAGGCGTAAAAATCAGACCGTCTGTGGTATATTCATAAATGTTTTGTTTAATATCGGATAATATAACAGAACATCCGTCGAAAATGGAAAATGCTTCGGTTGCGATTTGGAAATTTTTGCATCGAATATGGAAATCGCAAGGGTTTGGTTCTCCTGCTTTGTCTTTTGAAACGATGGATTGAGGTTGTATAATACTCATGGCTTGTTTCAACAAATTCAAGCGAAATTTGTTATCAGGGGTTTCATCGCTTTCGGCGGTTTTTGCAAACGCGAACTCGCGAACACTTTTTCCACGAACAAAATACACGTCGAAAGCCGCATACAAATTCACATATTTATGATTTTTATCGTATTTAATGTGTTCACCGTCAAACAAACTGTTGTGTAAGGATTTTTCAGTAGTGATTGCTCCCGTGAATATTACATTCATATTCGTATCTATCATGTAGATTCTACCATTGTTATGGACGAACAACAATTTGCGTTCACCATCCGCCTTGTCGGTCACGGTGTAGTTCTCTAAAATAGTAGGTGCGCCACTGTTTGCTATTATATTTTTGAGTTGCAAAGTATTGGAAGATGGTCCGACGAAATCGCGGGTTAGAACGCGGCGTTCTTGATATTTAGCGTCTTTGTCTTCTCGGTCATGTAATAGTCGCATATAATCTTGTAGTATGGTGTCTCTTTCGACATAGGAAATCGGATAATTGGTGCCTTGTAATCCACCTAGGACAATGCGAATGCATTTACGCAAAGCGTCTAATAATGATTTTGCAGTGGTATATTCGGAACCTACGCCCACTCTGGTATTGTCTACTTCTAACTCGATTTCATAGGTTTCGGGGTTGTCAAAAACGGTGGCGTCTTGTATAGTATATTGCGGAATCGGTATTTTTCCGGTTTTCTTTGAACCTTTCAAAATACTTATGTCTGCGAAAATCGGTAAAACTGGATGGGAAAATCGAACGCGATTGATATACCGGAATGTTTTTTTTGAATCCGTCCATTTATCAATGATACTTTTAGGTATCTTGGAGTCTACAGTGAAATCTTGTTCCATCTGATAAGACGACTTGAAATTGTAATCGATGAAATCCACGGGTTTCATGTATTTTCCATCGGGTCCAGTGGAGGGAGATTTTTGCGTAAATTTTATTTTATGACCGTTTGCAGTAATTGTCGTAGGCATGTCAATCAATTTTTGAATCGAATTCGTTTTGCAATATTCTTGTATCATATCGATACCGACGATTTCAGCACGAATATTGGACATTTTCGTCGTTTCAGAACGCAGGTCATAATATTCGTTATTAATGCGCAAGATTTGAAGACCGTCTGGGTCGGTCGTAGTAAATCCGGCGGCATACAATTGTTTTATTGCATTGTCATAATCGATTTTTGAAATAGGTCTTGCATAACGGGATGTGCCAAAACGGATTTCGAGTTCGCTGGTTTTCCTATTTTTTACTACAATCGGATTACTTGCTAAATAAAGCGAAACCATATTTTCGAAATCTTTTGCGGTATTGATAGCATTGTCGGATTTTTTATTTTCATTGTTTGCATCCGAACTATTCACCCCCTTGCTAGTTTCCATTAGTTATATATTATTTTTATATATTATTTAACTCATTTTATAAAGTAATCAATTTTGTCCCTAAGAGTCCCTAAGAGTCCCTAAGCCCATAGTAATGCCCTCCATATATTCCCATACAAATCTGGTTTTTTCCAGGAAGACCGCGCTGGGTCATTTGCGATGGAGGGTATGGATGCCGCAAGTTCGTTTAATTCGGAGACCTTATAGGTAGAAATTCCGCGCAATGGTTTATCTGGATATTCGACATGGATACCCGTTTTTACAATAGGTAATATTTCACAGATTCCATAACGGCCTCTTGTAATATATTTGATATGAATCCATGGTTCGTCTGTGTCATAGATATATTCTAGATAAGTACCGTTCATCGTATTTTCAATCAAGATGTTTTTTTTATAATAGGCTGCGAATGCATTGATTGAGAGCAACGACGTTTTTTTATTAGTGATGAGTTCGGACATGATTTCTTGAGCTGCACCCAGCGTTATTTTTTTGTTTATGTTTTTGAGGACGTTTTTGTTCGATTTCAAATATTCCATGATTTTTGCCTTTTCTACAAATTCGGCGTTCATGTATTTGTTGCCTATCGCTAAATACTGGTCGTATCCATAATGAGAAATATACAAAGACCAAAAAAGTGAATCGACTTTGTCGGGTATCAATAATTTCGAAGATGCTTTCTGCGGTGGTCGTGGCGGTGGCGGTGGCTGCAAAACAGGCGATTCAATCGGAGTTATGTATTCGACTGGGGCGGATTCATCCTGGGAAATCTCTTCGGGTTCATGTTCCGTTTCAGGTTCCTCTGTGAAATCAATGTAGTTTTTGTTATACATGAATTTTTCAAGGCGTGTTGTAATGTCTTCTGGCGAATCAAATTTATTATATGGATAAAAAATTTGATAAAGATTGTTCATTATATTAGTTAGTTACTAGCACTACTATACATTACCACATTGTCTTTATCTTGTTTTTCCGAAAAAAAAGTATTCTTCAAATCGGTTTGTTGTTTTTCAAGGGAATTGATTGCATCTTCCTGTACATTTGTATACTGAATGTATTTTTTCAATTGGTCTATCAAGTTTTCCGGCAAAAAAGACAGATTAACATAGACACCACTCTTGTTTTCATTCAGTGTAATAGAATTGCTTTGTTTTAGTATTTTCAAGATTTCAATGTGATGCGTTTTGTCCATTTGTTCAATGTGTTTTTTAATGGTTTCTAATTCTGCGGTGTTCATGAGGGCCTATCCTTTGATTATGTATTCATGTTGAATTATCTATATATCATTTTGCGAAACAATATTTTATTCATCGTCATCGGAAGAAAGCATTTCGAGTGTAACATTTTCATTGGTAAGATGCAACAACGGTTTTTCTTGATATCCTCCGTCTAAATGTCTTCTGCCCATATGTTCGTCTCTTTTGTGGGCTAATTTACCTATAACACAAATGTAGGAATCGTTCAGTTCGAAACGAGTGCCGATTACTCTCACTAAAATGGTTTCATTTTCTTTTACGTTGTTGAAGGTGACGTCGTTGTAATTATGGTCTCTGGCGATGAATACGGTGACTGGGACTATGCCGGTTTCATCGACTACTTCGGCATGGATACCTGCTTTTGTGATTGTTTTTGATTTGCATTCTATCAACATACCTTCCACTGGATGACAAACCATACATTCAAACACGACTTGAAAATCGACAAAAGCGGAGTTGACATTTCCGCTAGAATAATTGACAATGTGGGTGGAATTCGGCTTTATGAATCCTTGAACGATGCATTTTCCTTCTATTTTTGCGGCGATTTTTTTTTCCAGGTTTTGTTTTAGGTTGTTTCCGATTTCGTTTATGGACAGAGTGACTTTTTGATTCAATAGGGATTTCAAATAAACACCGTAGATTTTGTTGTCTGTTGTATGTTTTTGCATCGTTGTATATGAATACGTTATATATTTATGTGGTTTACTAATCAATTTTGTTTTCACTATTACGGTTCATACGGTTTATTTTGTTGATTGGGGTCTCCATACATTATGTCGCCATAGCCGAATCTACCTTTGGCATTACCCTTTCGTTGTCGCTCTTTCTCTTTACTATCACGATCCGCATATAATCCCTTCATGAATTTTTTATAAGGGGTATCATGATACTTAGGAAATATGTAGTCTGGTTCATTATCTTTCCATTGACCATCATATATTACTTTGCTATTTTTTTTTAACGTTCCTTGACCATGCTTCTTACCGTTAACCCAATCACCTTCATAGGTAGCGCCATTAGCATATGTTAAAGTTCCTTTACCATGCTTCTTACCATTTTCCCATTCACCTTTATATGTCTTGTGGATACCGTGTTCATCATAGTAAAGGGTTCCTTCACCATGGAATGTTCTTTTGCCGTCGTTTTCAAAAAATTCACCTTTATATACACCATCGTCATTCAACAAACGACGATGTTCTGTATCGCGTTCTGTATGTTTCAACTCTTTTCCTGTATCTGTTTTTTCCACTATAGGATTAATAACTTCATCAACTTTATCACCTTCAGCACCACCATACATAGTTCTTTTTTTCTGGATTGATTGTTTTCTCTTTAATTTTAGAGACTTTGATTTCAATTTTGTTGTCATTTTCGACCTTTTTGTCTTTCTTGTTTTTGACATGTATATATATAACACAAACATATTAATTTATACCCCGTGTAAATTTTCCTAAATTTTCCTAAAAATACGAATTTATTACACCTTTGCACATTTAAAACGCCCATTATAGACGCTTAAAAATAAACAAAAGGTAATTGCGGATTTCACGCCACGACATACTTATCTTCCCATAAGGGAGTATCATAGTCGTTCATATTCTTTGGACTAAAACATTCTGGTCGTTTTTTTCCTGATTGTTGCAATTGCAGTAAATACAGAATGTTTTTTGATGCATTAATATCTCTATCCATACAGCATAATTTACACTCGTTGAGTTTACAACGGATTACACTATTGATTTGAGATATTCTTGCTTTGGTATATGTTC
>Ga0214923_10000351_pt1 | contig 70993 bp, 59 predicted proteins | sample LL1510_MetaG_FD_177993 | JGI IMG/M metagenome (GOLD analysis project Ga0214923, IMG submission 177993) | Freshwater microbial communities from Lake Lanier, Atlanta, Georgia, United States - LL-1510 | ecosystem: Environmental > Aquatic > Freshwater > Lake | place: USA: Georgia | collected...
ATGGATCAATTGGGATAAGATTGCAGGGGTTTTAGAAGGAGGGCCGAGTTATGTTGGTATTGAATCCACCGTAGTTAAGGTATTGGAGGATAAAATTGAAATTTACAGACCTGGTGCCATTACTGCGGAACAATTAACCAACCTTACTGGGCTACCTTGTATTCGCATGGAAGACACTGAACATCCTACAGCCCCGGGGATGCTTACCTCTCATTATGCTCCTCGCAAACCGCTTTTCTTAAAAACAAGTAATGATCGGTTATGGCAGGCAGGGGAGTTTTGGATACGATTTCAATATCCAGTTGCAGGGGTACCTGCCCAAGCTCAACTAATTCTTGCTTCAGATGGAAAGTTAGAAACTGCAGCTCGTAATCTTTTTGCTGTATTGCGAGAATTAGATGCAAATCCAGAGGTGAAATGTATCTACGCTGAGGGAGTACCTAATACAGGTTTAGGGGTTGCGATTAATGATAAACTGAAAAGAGCTTCGCACCAGCCAGAATCTTAAATTAATAGTTAATATCTATAATAAACATATTCATAAACATGTCTATTATAGATAAAGTATAAGATATCTTAGTTTATAAAACCCAACGTTTTGCAAAGTATACTTTTCCGCTGTTGGTAGAATATCTTAAATGATACACTCCTGGAGTCCAGAATTGGGTATTAAGTTGATGAACACCTTCAGATAAAGATTCTTGAGACATCCGTTTTCCCATTCCATCATAAACCTCCAATACTCCAGCACCTTCCTCTTCAATCGTAATCTGCAAATAGTTTTGTGCTGGATTAGGACCAAAGTTGATAAGGGGTGATTGAATATCTACAGCAGCAGTGGAAGCTAAAGCCATGATTGAAGAGTCCTGCGTAACTCCACCGGAATTATTAATAATCCAATTATTGGGCTCCAAAACAATTCCAGTAACTCTTTGTTGAACTGGGAAAGAATATACCTGACTTAACTGCGAAACCGATAATCGGATAAACGTATCTGGAGCAGCTTGACGACTTAATTTAAATTCAACTGGAGTTGTAAATAAAGGAGTAATAGACTGCATGGAAACCGACTGATTATTTTGTAAATAAAACATTCCATTTTTATAAAACCACTTAACTGCATAGGTAGGAAATCCTTCTCCAAAAAACCATTCATCAAAAAAAGCAGTTAAATTTTTTCCAGAAACCTGTTCTGCGACTTGTTTGAACTGAAGCGCAGAGCCATTACTATTGGCATATTGTTGTTGCCAAGTTTGAAGGATTAAGAAAAAGATACTATCATCATTGATTTCCCAACGCAACGTATGAATGATAGCCCCTCCTTTATCATAAGTTAAGCGAGAATCAAAAATTCGACTTACGTTAGCGGTATCAGTAAACCACACTGAACCATCTGGCTGTGATTTTACCGATTGATGTACATCTAACATATGGGTTACCTCTTGTCCTGGATGTAGGTTCTCAAGGCCTAAGTATTCAGTATAAGAAGCAAATCCTTCATTCATCCAGATATCACTCCAAGTAGAACAAGTAACATGATCGCCGAACCATTGATGGCCTAATTCATGAACTGTTAAAGTAAAATCAAAGAACCCTTGCGTGGTCATGGTTTGATGTTCCATGCCTCCGGACAAAGGTGCCATACAATGACCATACTTTTCTTTGTCAAACGGATATGGGCCATATAGGTCAGCCAACAATTCAATCATGTCCTTGGTTTCATCAATATCCGCTTGAAAGTTGGGAAGGGTAGCAGGGTTATTATAAATATAATTTTGAATTAGAACAGGATTAGGCGACCCGATTGGATTCGCATAAAAACTATAATCTATATACTCAGCAACCGCAACTGAAATCAAATAATAGTTAATGGGATAAGAAGATTTCCATTCAAATCTTTTTTTATTTCCTAGTGGCACTACTTGCGTTAATAAACCATTAGAGCCTGCTAAGTTTACGCTATCGGTGGTGATAAACACCCAGGATGAATCTGCTTTGTCGGTTAACACTTGTTTGCAAGGCCACCATTCATAGGCAACATAAGGTTGGGATAAAGACCAAGTAACTGAGTTTCCCCAAGAGGGAGATACATCATTGGTAAATCCATCTCCAATAGCACCTCCTCCACTGTTGGGTGGGGTTCCTTTATACCAAATCTTAACTGATAATAAAGATCCAGTATTGGCAGGGGTTAATAAAGTAGCATCCACTTCATTTCCATTACGGGTATAAGTAACCGATTGGGAATTTACTTGAATACTATCAATAGTTAGATTCGGATGTAGTTCAAAGGTATACGTAGATATGGGGCCATTTACTACTCTTGCCCGATGAAGCACATTTCCAGAGATGTAGGTACTGGTTTTTTCTACCGATACATCTAAAAAATAAAATTCGATATCGTAATTCAACATAGCACTGATGGCGGCTGGACGAGCCACTGGAGCGCGATGGGTTCCTGTTTGTCGAATTTTAGCACATGGATGTTGGGCAAATAAGGCGACCATACTTCCTGCTGAAAAAATAGTTATAAAACAGAATTGTTTTATGAAAGTTAGAATAGACATACTTGAATTGTAAAAGATAATTACCTTAAATATCTGAATTAATTCGGAAATACTCATCAATGATTATTATTCTGACCATTGATGTAGAAGTTCCATAAATTCTTGTTGGATTTCTTTCCCCTCATTTAATAAATACCAAGTATGTAAATTTCGCACAAACTCATCTGAAGAAACAACTGGATTATCTTTATGATCAAGTACCATTTTTTGGGGAGATGCAGGTCGAGGTCCCCAGGTTCCAATTACTTGAAAGGAATCGGTTAAGCAAATTAATTTCGGGATTGATTTCCCCCCGTTGGTTAAATACGCTTCCATCAATTCCGGATGCTCATCCCGTAAAATCAACTGTAATTTAATTTTACCCTCAGAGGCTTCTGCCATTTTGGCTAACCAAGGTATATTTTGAGCAGCATCCCCACACCAACCTTCGGTTAAAACAAGCCAGGTAAGATTACGATTTAAAGAAGAAATTGCATCAAACATAGCAGGGAGTAATTCACCTTTTTTATCCCAACGATTCATTCTTTGTTGGTTCAGGCGTGTATATTCCACCATTACTTCCCGAGTATCATTACCAGTGGTTAGATTGATGGAAAGTAATTGAGCGATTAAGGCCCTATATTCAGTCCAAGTAAGAGATTGGGAGATATAATCGGGGTAAGGTTTTAAGGTATCCATAAAGGGTATAAGTGAAATTGATATAGGAAAAGTTCATATTTGTCATTTTTATGGATAAAATATGCACATCGGTTACAATTATCCACAATTGGGAAGGCTGTCCTATTTCCTATGTGTATTTTTGAGGTTTAATTTAATTTGTGCAGTTCGTAGAACCCATAAAACCTTTTCAGGCAGTTTATTCTGTTTATCACCATGAGTTTTTGGGATATTTACTTGCATCCTTTGTGGTAGCAGTAAATGAAAAAGGAAATCTGACGTTAACCTATCAAAGGTTATTACCTGATAACCTAGATATGTTTATTGAAAATTCTGAATCTTTTGGAAAGCCACCTTTAACTGAAATAGATATTGAATTAGTTAAAATATTATATGGAATTACTCCACAAAGTATAATTAAAGAATATTCCAGAGGGGAAGTAATTAAAGCTCCAGATTTTTTTAGAAATCGATTTAAGACACAAATTAAGGAGCGAATTTTATCTCAAATTCAAAGAAGGATTCATCGCGCATTAGAATTAATTCGGGATCATGATAAATCTTTTTATATCATGGGAACCAATGGTAATCCGGCAAATCAACGAATAAGGGTTATGCAGGAGGAGGCAACGGTCTTGTTTCATTTTTATAGAAATGAAAATGATATTCATTATTATCCAACCTTAAAATTAAAAGGGGAGAAACTTAATTTTCCTCCCGATCATACTACCTCCCGGCATTTATCGCAAGAGGTAGCATTATTATGCACAGAACCTGCCTGGATGTTAATGGGGCAGCAGGTGTTTGGATTTCAAGGAAAAGTAGAAGGAAAAAAACTGGAACCCTTTATTTCTCCCAGAAGATTTATGTCAATTCCCCATACTAAAGAGGAGGAGTTTCATCGAGTATTTATTGAACCTTTGTTACGTCAATCCTATGCAGTGGTGGCAAAAGGATTTGAAATAATAAATGAAAATTCAAAACCGGTTTTTCAATTAGCCGTACGACCCGAATTAAATCAATTATTTACCTTAATACCCGAAGTGAGGTATGGAGAATTTAAAGCTCCTTTATTTCTACAAGATCAAGAATATTTAGTAAGAAAATCTGGTGAAAAAGATAAACTTATTTATTATCGAATAAAGCGAGAATTAAAAATTGAAGAATTATATCGGAATTATTTTTCTCGTTTGCCTGGATTAAATACTACTATTGGAGAATTTAATTTCACTAAAGATAAAGCATACGAATGGTTATATGACCATGCAGAGGAAATCCGAAAACAAGGGATTGAAATAATTCAGGAACAAAATGGGGAACCCCTCAATTTCGAAAAACCTGAATTAATTCTGCAATCTCAATCTTCTGGGGATTGGTTTGATATTCATGCCATTGTTAAAGTTGGAAAATATGAAATTCCGTTTTTAAAATTTAGACGAAACATTTTACAAAACATACGGGAATATAAATTGCCCGATGGAACTACTATTTTATTGCCATCTGAATGGTTTTCTGAATACCGGCATTTAATGGAGGTGGCAGAAAAAAATGAGGATCATTTTCGCATCCGAAATTATCAAGCGGGATTATTAAATAATTTACCTTCCTCCAAACAAGGATTGGAGCGACTTTCAGAATTTGAAGAAATTACTGAAGTACCCATACCCAAAGGAATTATTGCTGATTTACGACCCTATCAAAAATCTGGATTTGAATGGCTCTGCTTTTTATATGATTTTCAATATGGAGGGATTTTGGCGGATGATATGGGATTAGGAAAAACCCTACAGACATTGTGTTTTATTCAACATAGAAAAGAAAATGATTTAAAATATCCGGTATTAATTGTTGTCCCTACTTCACTGTTATATAATTGGTTTGCCGAAGCTCAAAAGTTCACTCCAGAATTAAAGATATTTTTATATCGGGGAACTCAAAGAGAAAAAGATATTCCCCGTTTTCAGGATTATGATGTAATTATTGCGAGTTATGGAGTGGTTCGGAATGATGAAGTACATTTAAAAGATTATCCTTTTGATTGTATTATTTTAGATGAAAGTCAAATTATTAAAAATTATCAATCTAAAACCGCACAAGCATTAAGAGGATTTTCGGTACAAAGAAGAATTTCCTTAACGGGTACACCCATTGAAAATACCACCATGGATTTATGGTCTCAGATGAACTTTTTAAATCCTGGATTATTAGGGGGAGAAACATTTTTCCGTAATTTTTATTCCGTTCCCATTGACCGGGATCAAGATGCTGAAAAAGCTTTAAAACTTCGACAATTAATTAAACCTTTTATTTTAAGAAGGACTAAAGATCAGGTAGCAACTGAACTACCCCCTAAGGTAGAACAGGTATATTATTGTGAAATGAGTGAAGAACAAAGCAGTTTTTATGAGAAACAAAAAAGCTTTTATAGAAATACTTATTTACATGATTTACAAACAATCGGTGAAGCGAAATCAAGATTTAATTTATTAACTGGATTACAGAAATTACGTCAAATTGCTATCCACCCTGCAATGATTGGGGAAAAAGAAATTAATTCCGGAAAGTATGATGAACTAACGCGCATGCTACAGGAAATAATTGAAAAGGGCAGTAAGGTTTTAGTTTTTTCTCAATTTGTAAGAATGTTGGATATTATTCGAAACGATTTAGATCAACAAAAAATACCTTATGCTTATATTGATGGATCTGTTCGGGAGCGAATGAAAGAAGTAGAGAAATTTCAGGAGCAGGACACCCATCAAATATTTTTAATTAGTTTAAAAGCAGGAGGGACGGGATTAAATTTAACTGCTGCTGAATATGTTTTTATTTTAGATCCTTGGTGGAATCCAGCAGCTGAACGTCAAGCTTCTGACAGAGCGCATAGAATTGGGCAAACCAAAACGGTATTTATTTATAAATTTATTTCTAGAAATACAATTGAAGAAAAAATCCTAAAACTACAAGAACGTAAAAGCAGAATTGCTGCTGAATTAATTCAAGTAGAAGAAGATTTCTTCAAAAATCTTACGGATGAAGATATCCGTAATTTATTAGATTAGAAATACTATTCTAATTTATAACTTGATTTATTGTTTAATTAATCGAGTTACTGATTGTCCGGAAGCACCTAATAATCGTAACCAATAAATTCCAGGAGATAATTGAGCAGTAGAATAGGCTTTTTCTAATTCTACAGAAGATCCTTTTTCTTCCCAAATGATACGTCCTGTTACGTCTTCCAGTTGTATTGCCAATACCGGAATGGGAGCATTTCCTTCAAACTGAAGGGAGAAGGATTCTTCAAAAGGGTTGGGTAATACTTTTACCCAAGCGGAGTTATCAATATCCTTATTTCGATTAACTAAGGTACTGATTGTAAAATTTTGGTTGTTAATATCAAAAGCTGGGGCGTTTAAACATTGAATTCTAATTCTACAATCGGTTTCTGTACCGGATACTTGAGGAACATTTATCCATTCGCTTCCATCATTTGGGGTACTATTGATAAAAGGTATAAACGTTACTCCTCCATCAATAGAGTATTCAATTTTCACATCAGTGCAATTTACGGGTGCTTGATTTACATTGTTTACATCCCAAGTGATTTGTTCAACACCCTGTTGATACCAAGTGATTCCCAGTATATTGGGTTTGGTAACTGCTAGTGGGCCTGAATTTGCCAAAACTACTTGCACATCTTTATAGCAAACGCCTGCACCGCCTGGGCTATTATCTCTGGCGGTAAGTCTGAAGTTTAAGGTTTGAGCGCTGGTGGGTAGATACTCACCTTTGATATTATTTAGGCTACCCGTAAGGATAGAAGATAATCTAGGAAACAACCGGAAACTATCGGTTACCGGGGCATAGGAACGGAAAAAAGGTTTTGAACCGGAGTTCCAATTTCCACCAGCACCACTACCCACATCCATTCCTTCCCAGGAATAAGTGATGGCATCTCCATCTTGATCGGTGGCACTTCCGGTCAATTGAAAAGGTGTGGAGAAGGGCATCGTATAAGAAGTTGGGGCAGTGACAACTGGAGGATTGTTTAAAGTCGGGGACAAAACTGCACAGGTTCTACCGCCACCGATAGTAACGAAGTTTATTATTTCATCATAACTTTCAGCATGAAAGTAGGGGATACTATTACCCGCTATATTATTAGTTCCATTACAGAGACCGGCATAAGCCATGATGGTTATGCCACTGCCAGGTTCAACGGAGGTACCTGCATTTCTATTTCCAGCGCAACTTCCTGTTGTGGAATTGAAGGTATGATTACCCCCAAATTGATGCCCTATTTCATGGGCTACATAATCAATATCATAGGGGTCACCGGTAGGCTGTGCAGATCCTGTTATTCCACGAGCTTTGGAACTTCCATTACATACACATCCTAGCTGAGCAAGTCCACCTCCACCTGTGCTGAAAGTATGGCCGATATCGAAGTTATTGGCACCAATTCCACTCGTAATGACTGTTTGACTTTCACCGATTAAAACATTTGAATTGTTGTTTCCAGAAAAAGGGTCAGTGGAAGCATTGGTATAAACAACAGAGTTATTATTATTAACCAAAACCAAGCGTACTGCAACTTCAGATTCATAAACGGTATTAACACGATTGATAGAAGTAACAATTTTGGCTAACGCTTGAGCTACTGTAGGGGAGGGATTTCCGGTAGCAGCCACGGCATATTCACCGGTACAGGCTACAGCTAAACGGTAGGTACGTAAATCCGTTCCTACACAACTAGCGCCTGCGGTTTTTGCGGCAACATCCAGATTTACCTTTTTTTTTTCAGGAGAACCATTGGGTGCGGTTTCGGTTCCTTGAGGTTCAACCCCAGCTTCTGGGATTATTTTATCCGGATCTTTTTCAAAATCTTGGGTGTAATAAGAGATATATCTGAGTTTAGTACCGGTATCATAGGGGTCAATAAAGAAATCTCCTTTAGGGCTGCGAATCATGGCATGAAATCCTTGTGGTCCCCAATCTGCTCTCCCTTGCGCATAAGCGTCATCTACACCTTTGAGCAAGAAAGTTTGAATTTCAGGAAATTTATCCGCCAACCCTTTTTCCATAATGGAAGATATTACCACTCGGAAAGTTTGCAATTTTCCATCAGGAGAAGGGATTTGAATTAAGTATTGACTTTTTTTAACGGAGACTTCCTTTTCATTTGGGGCTTTGAATAAGTAGGTTTGAAAGGAAGTATCTTTCAATTGACAATTCAAATACTTTTTCGGGATGATTTGTCGCTGATGCCCAGATGAAATAACTTCAGTGGAGTTAAGTTGCCAAAACTCAGGAGTAGTTGGGGTTTGAGATTGGGAGAACAGTGTGAATGGGAGTAGTGCCAACCAACTCCAAATTGAATATTTCATAAAAAGTAAAATCGCTTAATCGTTAAAAATACGAATTACCTGTGAAAATTAACACATCAATTTCACAGAAATAGAAAATGTCAGGATTATTGATGGATATGATTTTTCCCTTCTTTCTCCTCATGAGGTTCCATACCTGAATATTTATGGCTGGCGTCAGAGGTTTTCATTTTGCAACAACTTCCCATTTTACCTGTTTCGCTGCTATCTGAATATGAGCACATTTTGTGATGATGAGCACAAGTTTCAGCTTGATCATAAGAACAAACTTTTCCTGATTTCATTTTCATATGGCAGCAAGCACCAGTGGAGATGGCAGAAGAATGGGCATCAGGTGATGATCCGTTCGGAACCGCAATATGTGGTGCAATGATTAAAGAAACGATGGACATCAATTTAATCAAGATGTTCATAGAAGGCCCTGACGTATCTTTAAAAGGATCACCAACGGTATCTCCTGTTACAGAAGCTTTATGCGGTTCTGATTTTTTGTAATAGGTTTCTCCATTAATCACAACTCCTTTTTCGAAAGATTTTTTGGCATTATCCCAAGCTCCTCCGGCATTTGATTGGAACAAACCCATCAATACCCCAGAAACGGTTACTCCTGCTAATAATCCTCCTAACACTTCAGGACCAAAGATAAAGCCAACCAATACGGGGGTAATAAGCGTAATTGCTCCAGGAAGAATCATTTCCCGAATAGATGCTTCAGTAGAAATAGCCACACATTTTTCGTATTCTGGTTTTGCTTTATACTCCATAATTCCAGGAATTTCACGGAATTGACGACGAACTTCATTTACCATATCCATGGCGGCGCGTCCTACGGCTGCAATTGCAAGGGAAGAAAAGATAAACGGAATCATTCCTCCTACAAACAAACCTGCTAAAACATCTGCCTTAAAAATATCTATGGCATTAATTCCTGCCATACCTACGAAAGCGGCAAATAAGGCGAGAGAAGTTAATGCTGCCGAAGCTATGGCAAATCCTTTACCGGTAGCAGCAGTAGTATTTCCAACAGCATCGAGAATGTCAGTACGGTTACGTACTTCTTCAGGCAGTTGGCTCATTTCAGCAATTCCTCCAGCATTATCCGCTATCGGACCAAAAGCATCAATGGCCAATTGCATCGCAGTCGTTGCCATCATCCCAGCAGCAGCGATGGCTACTCCGTATAAACCGGCTAATTCATATGCTCCATAAATCCCTGCTGCCAATACTAGAATTGGAAGTACGGTTGATTCCATTCCTACCGATAATCCTCCGATAATATTAGTGGCATGTCCGGTAGCAGATTGACGAATAATTGACAACACAGGTCTTTTACCCATTGCTGTATAATATTCGGTTATCATTGACATAAGCGTTCCAACTACAAGTCCCAAGATGATGGAAAAGAACACTTGCATTTTTGAAAAGGAAACGCCCCTCATTTCCATCATATCCGGCATGATCCAATCTACCAAGAAATAAGCAGAGATAGCGGTCATTAAAATAGAAGACCAGTTTCCCATGTTTAGTGCGGCTTGTACATTTCCTTTATCATCTTTAATTTTTACAAAGAACATTCCAAGCAGAGAGAACACTATCCCCAATCCACAGAGAACCATAGGTAAAAGAATAGGTGCAATGCCACCCACATTATCATCAGAAACTATTTCTCTTCCCAAGACCATGGTAGCTAAAATCGTAGCAACATAGGAACCAAATAGGTCGGCACCCATTCCGGCCACATCACCTACGTTATCGCCCACATTATCCGCAATGGTAGCGGGATTCCGAACATCATCTTCAGGTATTCCGGCTTCTACTTTTCCTACTAAGTCAGCTCCTACATCAGCTGCTTTGGTATAAATACCGCCACCTACTCTGGCAAACAAGGCAATGGATTCAGCGCCTAATGAAAATCCAGCTAACACTTCCAACGCTTTTTCCATTTCTATACCATTCACATTACCGGATGCAGCAACATACATTTGATAGAAGAGGATAAACAAACTTCCTAAGCCTAATACAGCCAAACCTGCAACCCCTAAGCCCATAACTGATCCTCCGGTGAAGGACACATTTAAAGCCTTAGAAAGACTGGTTCTAGCCGCGTGTGTAGTACGAACATTGGCACGGGTGGCAATTCGCATCCCTAGATAGCCTGCAAATGCAGAAAACACAGCACCAATAATAAATGAAATAGCAATAACAGGAGAGGAGGTTTCAACCCTTGTTCCTGACCAAGCCAACAATATCGCAGCTATTACTACAAAGTAGGATAAAAGCTTCCACTCCGCCCTAAGAAAGGCCATGGCCCCTTTTGCAATATATCCGGCCAACTCTTGCATTTGGCTTTCACCTGCTTCCTGACGTAATACCCAAGCAGATTTAATTGCCATTGCGACTAAACCTACAACCCCTAATAAGGGCACCAAATAAACAATCTGATCCATCATAAAATTATCTCATGAAATATGAAGAAGGGACAAAAGTAGCATCTCTTACTATTACCTACAACCTTTCTGAACAGAAGAGTTAAAAGGTGAGGATTGTACTTGACCATTTAAATGAAAAGTTAGTATATTTGCAATCCGTTTGCGAATTATTGTTATGAAAAAAGATATTCATCCTCAATACAGAGAAGTAGTATTCAAGGATTTATCCTGTGACTTTTCCTTTTTAGGAAAATCAACCATTCAAACCAAAGACACTGTGGTTTGGGAAGATGGCAATGAATACCCTTTGGTTAAATTAGAAATTTCTAGCCAAAGCCATCCATTTTATACTGGAAAACAAATGTTGGTGGATACTGCCGGTAGGGTTGAAAAATTCAATACCCGGTACAGAAAAAAATAATTTTCTGAAGAGAAAAAAAAATAAAGAGCAGGATATTAACCTGCTCTTTTTGTTTCCTAACTTTCCCATTAATTCCAGCAAATATGAATTGGTTAATATTTGAAGATACCCAACAGGTTAATTTTTGGCCGTTAACTTATACTCGTCCGATTTATGCCTTAAGATGTGGGATTGATACATTAGTAGAGAAATGGGCGCAGACCTTCGGAAGTGTACCCAATGGGATGTTGACCTCTCCAGAATTAAAAGAGGTTTGGGGGAAATTACCCGATGGGAATGGGCCCATATTATGGATTAATGGCAGATTTTTTCCGAATGATGAAATTCATGCTCACCTCAATAATCTAAGGCCTGAGCATAGATTAATTGATTCAGAAGGACTAACCTTAGCATTTATTACTGAAAAATTACTTCCGGAATGTAAAGTTTGGTCAGAGGAAGAGTTTGCTGCATTTGAGGTTTCAGGAGTGGTATCCACGGTGAAGTGTTTAAAACAATTACCGGATTTATTTTCCTTAAATGGAGAAATGATCAGAGCCGATTTTGAACGGATTACCAAGAATAGATATTCAGCTCCAATTGAGGATAAACATACCATTGTGTATGGTTCGAACCGGGTGTTTATTGAGCCCGGAGCAAAGATTCGCGCTGCTATCCTGAATGCTGAGGATGGACCCATCTATATAGGCGAAGGGGTTCAGATTCAGGAAGGAGCTATGGTTCATGGAGCACATGCGTTTTTGCCAAATGCGGTAGTAAATATGGGTGCGAAGCTTAGGGGAGATTCTACCCTGGGTCCGTTTTGCAAAGTAGGAGGGGAGTTTTCTAATTCTATTTTACAAGGATACTCCAATAAAGGTCATGATGGTTTTGTAGGGAATTCCTATATCGGTGAGTGGTGCAATATTGGTGCTGATACCAATACCTCCAATTTAAAAAACAATTATGCACCTGTTCGTTTATGGAATGAGGCCCAAGGAAAGTTTGTAGATACAGGTCTTCAGTTTTGTGGATTGATTATGGGAGATCACAGTAAATGTGGTATTAACACGATGTTTAATACAGGTACTGTGGTAGGGGTAGGGGCGAATATTTTTGGAGATGGATTTCCAAGGAATGTGATTCCCTCCTTTTCTTGGGGAGGTGCTGCAGGCTTAACAACTCATGCCTTACCCAAAGTGTTTGAAACTGCGCAAAGAGTGATGGAGAGGCGAAAGGAAGTTTTATCTCCAGCACAACATCAACTCTTGGAAGATATCTTTAAGAAAACCAGTTATTTAAGAACCTGGGAAAAAAGCAGTATAAAAATTGATTAGGCTTCCTTAATTTCTTCTCTCACCCGAAAGGTGTACATTTTATGGGAGAAATAGGAAACAATGGAGATACTTGCCCCTGCTACAAATCTGGAAACTCCAGCTTCCAAATGAACCTGATCATCTAACACGCGCATAAAAAGATAATTCAGGATAAAGATAAACACGGTAACCAGCATAAATCTGCCGAGTTGGGTGGTTCCTTTTAAGTATGAATCTCGAAAAACGTAATATTTGCTAATGCTGAAGTTTACCACCAGGCCGGCAGAAAAACTCATGATTAAAGAAGGGAATCTGGGGGTAATCATATACCCAAACAGATTGAGGTTGTGCCCTTTTAATAACCAATAATAGCTTGCAAGATACACCAATTGGTCAGCGGTAAACCCACTTCCTGCGGCTATGCCGTAGCGGAAAAGGGTACCTTCATAAATCTTGCGTAATAATAAATAGCGATCAGATCCGGAAGTCATGAAGCACAAATATAAGCAATTGCTTTAGTTCCAAACTTCTTTTGCTGTTTTAGCCATTCCAATTCTTACCAAAAACATCCCATAAATACGACGAATTTCTTCTGAACTAGGGTCTACAGCCAAGGCACTTCTGTATTGATCCATAGCTTCTACATAAAGTTTAAATTGTTCCAATAATACCGCCTTACGGAGATGTTTTATCACTGGAGAAAGTCCTGGTTCGTCTTCAATTCTTTGAATCACCTCATTTACAGTTATCTCTGTTTCTTCAGATATCCAGGTTAAACAAAGTTCATCGGATCTGGAATCCGTTAGAGTATCAGGCTCAATAAACCAAAAATGGCAAACCCCTCTCTCCAACTTGTAAGTACTTAAATTCAACTGCATAAAAGTATCGGTAGTTACTAAATGAGTGATTACCTGATTAAATCTATCCGTAAGAAAAACATGATATTGATTAGCCGGTATAAATTTTTTCCAAATTAATGTAACCTGAGGTTTTAACAAATCAGTAGGAACGGGAAAGACCAATTGAACTCTTTTACTAAAAGATCTCTCCGCTAGATATGGATATTTTAATTCGTAAAACTCTCTGCCAGATTGGTTCTGAATAGATAATAATTCTTGATACAACATTCTAAATCCGGGTACAGAGATAGAGGGTAAATTCCATAACTCATTCATTCGGTATTCAACCGGACCTTTGAGGCTAATCCAATTACCCTCTGGGGTGATGAGGTCAACAATTTTATCTTGGGCTATTTTTATAGATTCAATATTCGAAGGGACAAAAGCATGGGTAAGATTTTTCCAGGAAGAATCCGGATGAAATTTTACTTCCATAAAGGATTGCCCTAACACAACCATCCAAGGAGCCTGACGCGCTTGAATGAATAAAGGGCAAATAATAAATAAAACTTTAATCCAATGTTTCATCATGTTCCTAATAAAATGAAGCCTCCCCAAAAATAGGGTTGAGGATATTTTAGGCGGATGGCTTTCACTGCATCTCGAAATGCAACTTGTTTGCTTTTTCCGCCCAACCATTCTTTATAAAATGCCAACATTAATTCTTCAGTTACAGCATCTGATACTTTCCAAAGGCTCATAATAATACATTTAGCGCCTGCCACACTAAATGCTCTTTGTAAACCATATACCCCTTCTCCGTCAATGATGGTTCCTAATCCAGTTTCACAGGCACTGAGCACGACCAATTCGGTTTTGTCGAGTTCGAGGTTCATGGCTTCAAATGAAGTTAATATTGAATTGTCTAATTCAGTAGCAATTTTATTTTTTGATTCTAACGTTGCTGCCACACCCGCAAATAATAAACCTGAACTCATCATTGGGTTGGTGGAAAGACTTTTCATTTCTCCCGGAACCCAAGAGGTTCTGCCTCCTTTTTCAGGAGATAATTCCGTGAAAAATCCATGGGTGGCAATATGCAATACAGTCGGGTTTGCAACTGTTTTTAAATTGGTTTCAGTAGCCTCAATTCCGGTAAATATTTGAGTGTTCCATTTCTGAGCAATTAACAAACGATTGATTTCCTGAACTTCGCTTCTGGCTCCAGGTAAATCTTGTAAATCTTCTCTTTTTAAATTCCGAATGGCAGTATCTCTGGAATAATAAAAATCGGGAGCTCCCATCAAAAAGGCAGTACCGGGTTTTGGTTTGGAGACTAAGTCGGGTTGATGGGATTCTGGTAAATCTCTTAAGCTAACCATTCTCACCAAACTTAATTTATCCCCTAAAGGCTTTTGATATTGAGGGTTAAACAAGGTTTCAGGATTGATTCGAATGTAAACTCCTTCGGGAGAATAAAACAAAGTTTGAACCTGGCTTAAAGAGGCTTCTAAAGGTGCCCAAAAGGAAGTATATGATGACAAATCTTCTTTTTTGTTTCTGAGAAGATTTTGATAGGCAGGAAATGCTTTTTGTTCAAGATCAACACCACCGGGTAAGCGGATTAACTGAGGAATCTGAACTTGAGAAGTCATGATAATCGCAAGATAAGTAACGCTATCGCTAATGCCTTCCATAGGTGGAAGACGCAACATTTCCATCATAGCTTCTCCAGGTTTTAAAATGGCTTTTAGGCCTTTCCAATCTGAAGCTTTATCTTGATCATATTGAGAAAACCAAGAAACTTTTTGGGTAAGTTGTTTTTCCAAATCATTTGCCTGATTTTCCAATTTAAGTAAGTTGATATTTCTCGCCGTTAAATCAACTGGAGTCAGTTGATAGGCAAGTGAAAGTTGTTCCCGAACATCACACCAATTGTTAAATAATTCCCATAAATTAGGATCATCAGCTTCTTTAATTCGGGCTCTTAACCGAACCATATGATTTAACAAGATCGCTTTGGTGGTGAGTTGGTAATTCAGCAAGGTTCCTGCTAATTCCGGCGTAACCATGTATTGGTCGGTTACGAAATAGGCAAAAGTTCTGAAGTAGGGTTGTAAAGTGTTCCAGTATCTGCTCTTTTCCCTTTCGCTTAAGCCGGAAAAAAATTTCCAGGCATTGTTTTCAAGATTATCTAAGGTTTCGATGAAGATAGGTTTGGCTTCGGTTGGATTTCCAGACTTCCAGAGGGCGAAGGCTTTTTGAAATAGAGTTGCCAATAAGTCTGGGTGATTAGCGGGTAGCCATCCTTTTTGAAGTTGCGCACATTTTTCAAACCATTCAACTGCCGATCTGAATTCTAGTTGATCAATTCCAATTTGACCTTTAGAAAAATAGATTTGAGCCGTAACCGGTAAATTGGTACCTACTTGTTTTAGGCATTCATCCAAAAATGATAAGGCTTGTGGAAATTCCTTTTGTTGACGACTTGCCTCTGCCAACCGTATTAATACCCCATCGGGTACCTTCCCAAGTTTTGGAGTTGATTTATAAATCTTTAAAGCTTCTTCTAAAATTTGTTTTGCTTTATCGGGGGTGTCTTTGGCAAGATAAACATCTGCTAACCCCGACATATACATCAAGGTTTCAGAATTGGAAGCGCCTAATTTATCTTTTGTTATTCGAACGGCATCTTTAAACAAAGCTTCTGCTTCATTATATCTTCCCATCTGTCGGAGGATATTTCCTTGGATGGATATAGAGTGTGCATATTCCGGATGAAATTCTCCTGAAACGAATCTTAATATATCCGTTGCTCTTCGACTTCTTAACTCAGCATTAGTATATCTTCCCAACAATAAATCCACTTCAGCCATAGTCGATAAGGCGGATGCATATTCAATATTATCTTCTCCCTTATAGGCTTTTAAATAATCTAAACCTTCGAGTAATAATTTTTCAGCAGTATGAACCTTTCCTAAAGTCAACATTAGTTTAGCCTTTGCATTTAAGGTAGTTGCATAGCCGATATTGTTTCTACGTTGATAAATATCTGGCAACTTGGCCTTATGGGGAAGGCGGTTATAAAGTTCTATGGCCAAATCATAATATTCTAACGATTTTTGATACGCTGCTTGTTGGTACAACGCATCTCCCCGCATCCGAATGGCTTCAGCCCAAAAAAGACGATCTGTTTCTTGTAATCTTTCTCCTGTTTGTTGCAAAATATCATAAACCGAATCCCCCGAAGTGTAAATGTTTTGTTCATACATTAACCTCATCCACCTAAATCTGGCAAAAAATAGTTCTGAATTATGGGCAACATTGCTTCTTTGCAGGGCAGAAGTTAATGCATCTTTAAGATACTTGCTCGCTTCTGTATATCTGGCAGTGAGTAAATATAACTCAGCCATTTGGTCAGATGCCTGTCCATAATAAGGGCTTTCAACTGCATAATGTTCCTTAAATATGCCATAGGCTTTTAGGAGAATCGGTTGTGCTTTTGCATATCTACCTACTTGCATGTTGCCTAGTCCAACCCAAAAAAGTGCTCTAGCATACAGAAGATTTTTTTCTCCCGTGCGGTCAATAATTATTTCTGCTGCTTTATTCAAATGCGTCATTCCATTGCCTGTTCTTCCAATGGTCATTAAAAAAATCCCTTTCTCTAATAACACTTTTGCATACTCAGGATGATTTTCACCAAATGCGCGTCGGGCATCTATGGATATTCTTTCGTAATATTTTTCTGCAGATGCGGAATCCCCGGAAGCATAGTATAGATTCAACAAATTACAATACACACGGAAATAATATTCCGCATATTGATTCACAGTATTTTCGTATGCGAAGAAGGATTTTTCTGCTAGCTCCAGGGCGGATTTAAATTCTCCTCGACGTTTATAAATATCAGTTATACATTTTACTATTTCGGGGTATTCAGGTTGTGCTGCAACGGTAATGGTTAATAAATAGGTTAGCTTAACCAAAGCTAGATCAGTTTGATTAGTTTCATTTAACATCAAGGCCTGATGAAATAAACCTTGACGATAACTAGGGTCGTCTAAGCTGGCATATCTCAACAATAAGGGCAAACATTCTTCATATGCCGGTTGGGCATCTTTATATTTTCCGCGTTTAACCCAAACATCTGCTAACCGAATCTTATTGCGGTAGTAATCATCAAGATCATCTTTGGAATCTTTTGAATATTGATTGAGTGCATCCTGAACCATTTGTTCAGCAGCCACCAGGTTGCCAGTTCGGAGATAAACATAATACGCAGTTTCATAGATTTTTGCTTTTTCATACCCAGCAAGGTCTCCCAATGTTTTGAGCAAATCCAGTCCTTGTTTTGCAAGATTTTCTGCATTTACATGTACCTGGCGTCGGCTGTAAAAATCAGCGAACTCCAAACAAAAGGTAGCATACTCCTTTCGTTTGGATAGACCAACACTATCTAATAATCCTTTTGCTTTTTTAAAGGCAACATCTGCATCGTTGATTCGGTCAATCGCATCTAATCCTTTGGCTTTAATCCACCAGGCATTTGCAGTTTGAGTATCAATTTTTGCTTTTTGATTTTGACGTAGAAGTAAAAATTCATCGGTGAGTTTTAGTACATCTTCACCCTCTTTTTTTTCAAGTGCTTGAAGTGCTTTATTGAGTAGTTTTTCTTGCGTAGGAAGTTGGCCGAATAGGAAGATTGGAATACTCATTATCCCAATAAAAAAAATAGGTAGCTTGAGACGAATCCGCATGTATCAATTCTATTCTGCTAATTTAAGAAAAGACGGTGGAGGAATTCCGGTAATTTTGTTCACAAGCTGTTTAACTTGCATTTATGCTCAAAGCAAATCACGTCCATAAATCATATGGAAACCTACAAGTACTTAAGGGCTTAAGTATAGAAATTAAAGCAGGCGAAATTGTAGCCTTAACGGGTTCTTCTGGTGCTGGAAAAAGCACCTTCCTTCAAATCTTAGGCACCTTAGATGAACCCGACCAAGGAGAGGTATACTTTAAGGAAGTAATGATTAGCGAGTTGGGAGAAGCAGGACGCGCTAAATTTAGAAATGAAAATTTAGGGTTTGTTTTTCAATTTCATTATCTCTTGCCTGAATTTACTGCCTTAGAAAATGTCTGTATTCCGGGTTGGATTGGAAACCGATCTTCAAAAGAGGTTAAAGCAAGAGCCTTGGAATTATTAAATTATTTAGGGTTAACCGATCGTATTCATCATATGCCCTCTCAACTTTCGGGGGGTGAACAACAGCGGGTAGCATTTGCACGAGCGCTTATTAATCAACCCGCCCTAATTCTGGCGGATGAACCTACTGGAAATTTAGATTCTGCCAATGCTTTTGCCTTGATGGAATTGGTTAAATCTTTATCCCGGGAACTATCTCTTACCTTTTTGATAGCTACCCATCAACCCGATTTGGTAACCGCTGCTGATCGCATTTTGCATATGCGTGACGGACAATTTGTATCCCCTCAGCTTGGATAATCCTACTCGTATCTTACAGCAATGGTGGGGGTATGCTACTTTTAGACCCCCTCAACAGGATATTATTAATTCTATCTTATCAGGTCACGATACCCTTGCTTTGCTCCCTACCGGAGGAGGTAAATCAATTTGTTTTCAAGTCCCAGGAATGTGTTTAGGGGGATGTACTTTAGTGATCTCCCCGTTAATCGCTCTGATGAGAGATCAGGTAACTAATTTAATGAGGCGAGGAATTCCAGCTGCCATGATTAGTAGTGTGCAATCCCGACAAGAGCAACAGCAAGTTTTAACCCAAGCCATACGAGGTGAAATTCGGTTTTTATATTGCTCTCCAGAACGGGTTCAACAACTTGAGTTTCTGCAAGCCATTGATAAAATTCCAATTCATTTATTAGCGGTGGATGAAGCCCATTGTGTAAGTCAATGGGGATATGATTTTCGACCTGCTTATTTAAACATTGCCCGATTACGTAGGTATCTTCCTTCTATACCCTTAATTGCCCTTACGGCTTCAGCAACTCCTAAAGTTGTGGAGGATTTAATTGTTCATCTTCAACTCAGAAACCCAGGGATATTTCGAAAAAGTTTTAGACGTGAAAATCTACGCTATGCAGTATTAGAAGAGTCAGACAAGTATGCAAAGGCGATTGAGATCATTCATAAATTATCGGGTAGTGGAATTATTTATGCCCGCTCCCGAAAAGGAACGGTTGAGTTGGCTCAGTGGCTGAATCGTCAAAGCCTGTCTGCTGCTGCTTATCATGCGGGAATTCCTTCTGAAATCCGTTCTAAGATTCAGCAGGATTGGATTGATAATAAGATACGGATTATCACTGCCACCAATGCCTTTGGAATGGGGATTGATAAACCAGATGTTCGTTGGGTTTTACATCTTTCTCCACCTCCTGATATGGAAAGTTATTATCAAGAGGCGGGAAGAGCAGGAAGGGATGAAAAAACAGCCTATGGAATTGTGCTTTTGCAGCCCGATGAAATATCTCGTCAAGTAAAACTAATTGAAAGCAGAATGCCAGATTGGGACACCTTTGCTAGGGTGTTTTCCCTCACTCTGAACTATTATCAAGTAGAGGCAGAACCTTCAGAAGAATGGCAAGATTGGATACCAGATGCGGTTGCCACCATTTGTGGGGTATCCCTTTCTATTTGGATACGATGTATGCAGATATTAGAAAAAGAAGGATGGATTCAAATGGACTTGCAAGCCGAGGGAGATAGTTGGTTTCAATTCCGAGCAACGCCAGAAGAAGTGCGTGAGCAAGTATATCATCACGCTTGTAGTCCTTTGTTTGAGCTGGCATTAAGGGATTTAGGAGGATCGGCATTTAGAGACCCTGTTAAGTTTAATCCTGGGGAGTGGCAACAAAAACTAAAGTTAACTCCCATTCAATTTCATCATCAATTAGAATTTCTAAAACAGGAAGGATGGATTCGCTATCGTCTTCCAAGTCATCCAGGAAAGATTAAATTTTTACGTGGAAATATGTCTCCGGATCCAGTTACTTTTCACTGGAAACAACATCAGCTCCAACAAGGACTTGAGCGGGAAAGATGGCAAGCCATGGCAGATTATTTATCGCAGACTCATAAATGTCGCACCCTTATGATTCAAGAATACTTCGGAGAAAAAAACGCTACTCCCTGTGGAAATTGTGATGTTTGTTCGGGTCGTCACAGAACCCAACCTACTCCTCAAGAAATTGAAAAAGCATTTCAGCTTTTGAAGGCATTTCTGCAAAAACCTACCCCTACTAAGGAGGCTATGGCAAAATTAATTTCTCTTTCTCCAAAACTCCGCAGTCCCATAGTAAGAATCCTTATTGAACAAGGAAGAGTAGTACTTACCGATGAGATTTTATCCCTTCCCAAAGGATTGAGAAAATAGTATTCCACACGATTAAGGCCTTTTGTCCTGAATGTTTTATATATATATTTGGGAAAAATCAAGAATTCTCTCTTATGAAAAACGTTCGTAATTCTTTGTTGATTACTATTCTTTCCGGTATTTGTCTATTCCTTCAAATACCTCAAAATCTTTCTGGGCAAGGCTTAGCTGCCGATTATCTAAAAGGAGGTATTGGGGATGGAAATAAGTTATTATCTGCTTATCTAAAACCACTCGGTCATGCCACTGGTGCCGGGTTGAATAATGGATGGTACAATACTGCGGAAACCCATAAAGTGTTAGGCTTTAGTGTTTCTTTAATTATGAACGCTTCATTTGTTCCTTCCGATGATAAATCTTACAATGTTACTACGCTAGGCTTAACCCAATTAAGTCCAGTAAACCCAGGTCAGGTAACTGCTCCCACTTTATTTGGCTCTTCGAACTCGGGTGCAGAAATGGAGATTCGAGTGGATGACCCTGCACTTCCAGGCCCTGATCGTAATTTTCAACTTACTAAGTTTAATGCTCCTAAAGGAACAGGACTAGGATTCATGCCTACACCTACGCTGCAAGGTGCAATAGGCCTACCAAAAGGCACCGAACTTATGTTTCGGTTTTTGCCTAAATTGAACAGTAACAAGCCAGACTTAACCATTGGATTATGGGGAGTTGGGGTTAAACATGATATCAAACAATGGATACCTATCGTAAGTAAATTGCCAGTTGACCTTGCATTTATGGCTGCGTTTACACGCCTAACCACTACTACTTCTTTAGATCTACAACCTGATGCTAATTCTGTAGGAACCTTGCCAGGGGGATATAATAATCAAGAAATGGAATTTGATGTGAAAGCATTTACTACAAATCTTGTTTTCTCTAAAAAGATATTATTCTTTACTCCCCATGTAAGTGTTGGTTATAATTTCTCTAAAGCTTCTTTTAAATTAAATGGGGATTATCCAATTCCTACCGGTGTTGTTACCAGTGGAGTTGATACCGGAAAGAAGATTTATACCAATTTCGCGAATCCGATCAGCACGGAAATGAATAACATCAACGACTTCAGAGTAAATGTAGGTTTTAGATTGAAGTTCTTAGTATTGGGTTGCTTCTTCGCAGATTATACCTTGGCGAAATATTCAACGTTGACCGCTGGATTAGGGATTTCGTTTAGATAATCCTGCAGTAAATCTTTAACGAAATCGTCCTCTTTAGTGAGGCTTACGGTGCTATCGTTATTTCGTTGCTGCTCTGAGTATTACTTACGTTACCCTTTCGATCTTTAAGGTATACTTCTAGTTTTACTTTTTCAGAAGTAGAGGATTGTGTTAGCCCTAAAGCTTTTATCTCAATCTTTATATTTCCTTCAATAGGATAACTTCCTCCGTCTGCAGCCAATTGAGGAATTCTGTAGGCAGTAACACTTCCAGTTCGAGGATCTTTCACAAATAAATTCTCAACTCCTTGTTGATTCTGTCCTAAATCTCCATCCCCATCCCGATACGTAACAACTAAACTTACAGACTGAGTATACGCTGCCACAGACCCAGGAGACGCCTGAACCCCTGTAATTACTGGCTTTGTATCTTTGGTCCAATCCTCCAACGTTTCTTCTTTCTTACACCCAGCAAATCCTAAGCATAAGAGAAAACTTCCGATTAAAACTTTACTGTACCACAAAGGACGCATAGCTTTTAAAGTATAATAGTGCATCTGACGCTGGAAAAATTGTAGGACTACTATGAAGTCCATCATTTGCCTGAAACCTCAGATAAACCTGGGTTCCTGAAGGCCATAAAGAACTTTGAACCACCAATTGCCAAAGCTGAAAACTCCCAATTTGAACAAAGGTTGCCGGAATTACTGTAGCTTGAGAAAAGTCATCCCGATTCGTAGAAAAAGAAATGCTACATTGGGTTAATTGGGATATAGGAGTGTTATCATCCTCCACTAAATATAAAATGGTAAAACTTAAGGATTCAGGAACTATAAATGGATTATAACTAAGGTTATTTAGTCGAATACTATCCAATCGCAATTGATTATCATTTCTGACCGCAAAATATTGAGAGATGGTTGGTTTTAAATCTGGGAAAGATCCGGGTTGGTTGTCGGCATCTTTAGCCCCTTGTTCAATCCAAGTTCTAACCTGTGTTAACTCTGCATCACTCAACTTAGGGGAATACAAGGGCATTCTTCCTAAAACGGTATTGTCGGTTATTAATCTTTCATACAACCAACTTTTGGCTACATCTCCAGGAATGACCCGATAGGTAAAGGCAGAATCCTCAGAGTTTTTAATCACATTATTGTACACCAAAGAATAATAAGTCGATTGCACCGTGCGGAAGTCAGGTTCGAATGACCCATCATGACAACCGGGGTTCGCACATTTTACTGAAAATATGTTTTTATGTAAGCCTACAATACTATTGGGATTGGGGATAGAATCGGGTGGGGTATTGCCCCCTCCAGTAGCAGTGCTTCCTTTGAAAGGAGTAGGGGGAACAGAAGCTTCAGGTTTACATCCATAAAGAACGCTTAACAACACAAAGCAAACAAGCCAAAAATATCTTTTCATATCCTTAGTTAAAAGCCGCGGTTAAAGGACTTCCAGGTAATAAGCCAGAAGGAATGGCAGAATCAAACCCTAATAACCAAGCGATGGTGGGAACAATATCTATGCTTTCGCCCATGTTCGTTGAGATCAATTGATTTTGTTTTACAACACTGGTGGGACCAGCAATTAAACAAAAGATTTCACGGGAGGAAGCATCCCCTGTATGGTCAAATGCTCTTCTGCCATAGGGATCAATTAAAGTGTTGGGGTCATAATTTCTGCCATGTTCGGGAGCAACAATTAATACCGTATCATTCGCCATACCTGGGGTGGCTTGTATCTTGTCCCATAAGTGCCGTACTGCATAATCTGATTTCCGAATATTATCACAATACTCAGTGAAATTAGAATGGCATACATCTACCCCTTGTAGGTTGACCACTAATAATTCAGGTTTAAATTCTGTGATTACTTCTTCCGCAAAAGCGATATTATATAGATCTCCATTCATCACCCCAGGCCCTGTTTGAAGGGGGTCATTGAATTGACCACTGAATGCTTTGGTATATAAAGAATTAATAAACAGTTTTAATCGGGTTTCATCTAAAGCCGTATTTAACCTTGCACTATCTGGAGTTAAGGTTTTAAATTGTTGATCTAAAAAATCACGTAAGGCTGCGGCTTTTGCTAATTGAGGATCTGTGAAATTCTTGGTATTGCCGATTACAGAATACGCATCTGCATTCACCAGACTATTGGCAGCAATCATGTTGGCCCCAAATCCAATACCATATCCGGGATAATTGCTATAATTTAAAGAAGGGTAGGGACCTAAACCATTGGAAACCCACCAAGCATTTAAAGCAGAGGTTGCTGGATTATTATGCTTACGATACAACTCAAACACGGTGGGCTTTTCAGGTCTTTCTCTTAAGTTTAAATCTACCTGCGTGTATTGCCCAGTAATCGCTGTGGTATGTCCATTGAAATGCCCTGTTGGACCTTGTGCATATCGAAACTCCTTAAATACTGTCCCAAAGGTTTGCAAGGATTGGGCTGCTGCTGCTGGTAATGCAGTCATTCCTCCTAAAATATCCGGAGAGATTCCTCCTGCACCAGTGATTAAATTGGGAAGTAGATTGCCATCGTTCATATGAACAGTTTCGATATTACGCACCCCTCCGGCAAACATACAAAACACGACATGCCCAACTCTGCGATTTCCGGTAGCCGCAAACAAACTACCAGAAGGAAGTATATAGGGTGCAGCAGCAATTCCTGCTACTGTTGCTCCTGCCGTCCGAATAAATTGTCTTCTTTTCATAAATTAATAGTGACGGTACTCTACACTGGTTAAAACTGCATAATACAATATATCTGGATGTAATGACGTGTCTTGTTGAATTTGTTGCACCCAATACATTCTTTCATAATCATTGGGCTTGCGAACTAAGAAACGTTGGTACATAGCATCAACAAATTGTGTAGGATTGGCGCGCATTTCCGGGGTAGTGGGGATATCGGCATCTTGGCGATTTAACAAATTGCGAATGATTAAGTCTTCAATAATCCTATCATCTCCAAAGGCTTCATAAGAAGTAACCATGCGGGTTAACTCAGGTTGGGGTATGGATTGCCCCATCAAGTCTGCATACAATATGGATACGTATTCAAGGGTAGATTTTTGATTGGGCTTAATGACGGAGGATCCAGTTACTGCCGCATCGGGTACTTCATAATAATAAGTGGTTTCTTTTTTCTTACAAGCAGAAACCAACATCCCTAATATAATAAAAAGGGTTATTATAGCTATGTTTAGTTTATGGATATACATATTCATCTGAAGATAATAAATCACGTTGAAGTGCACGGTAATCTTGATCTTGTTGAAGTTTTACCGATAAGGAGCTCAACTCAGCAGTAGTAGGCTCCCGAAACAAATAACGTTTAAATGCATCTCGTACTTGTCCTTCGGCATAAGGAAGAGAACTAAAAAATATGGATAAATAATCAGCTTTGGAATTTCCACCCGTTAAAAATAATACACCACTTCCCCCATCTACCATAGTAATTGCACTGGATAATTCTGATTCGGTTGGATATCGAAATAAGAAATTTTGAAAACTAGAGATCACAAAGTTGGCAGTACCCATATTGATTTGATCGTAAAAATAGTTACGGATACAGCGCATATGCATTTGCTCCCGGGTAAGCTTGCCTGCTTGTAAGTCAGGAATTACACTGTCAAGTTGATATAAATACACCAACTCTTTGCGAATAAAATCAATCTGAAACGAATCTTGAATTAGGGGTAATTGACTTTCATACAGGTTGATTTGAGAACGAATATCTGCTGTGTCTAAATTTTGAAGATAATCTACTCTAGCTTGATCGTAGGCTCTCAAGGGATATTCCGGACGATTTAATAAATCATTCAGCAGAGTAGTAATTTGAGGGCGACTAAATGTACTGAGAATACCCAAAGCACTTGCGGATTCGGTTGGGGTTGGTTTTCTCCCTAACAAACTAATGTAAACACGGGTAATATAATTTTCTTTATTGATAGGAGCACCAGTTCCGTCTACAGGGGAGGTATTTCCCTTTACGCCTACCAATTCTTTTTCTGGCTTGCAGGAAGATAGGTAAAGGCAAAAACCTATTGTTAGTATAAAACCTCCTAAATTCAGAAAAGAAAAACGAAATAAATCTCTTACGTTCATAACTTGTTACTCAAAGTTAATTATTAATTCCTTGAATTTCAATAGATATATCTCATAAGATTACTTTATGTCTGGTAATTGTTAGATAATTTTTACCTAAGGTAAGGAGTGTTAAAATGTATTGGGTTCATTTATGGATAAAGCTAATTAAATCAATTACATAATTTAGTAATAAATTGTCCGAGAGATTTGTTTTTCCCTAACCTATTGAGGTTGCTATTATCTGTTTTAATTTAAAAAATTAGATTTTATCGTTATGTTCTCCAAATATAAGCTGATTTCCTACAGAATATTTTCACTCTTGTTTTTCACCACTGGATTATTTGCATTCGTTGGATCCCTATTTTGTTGGGGTGAAGGATGGTTGTTTGAACAAACAAATCTACAAAACATAATCCTTCCACTTGCTGATTTAATACTTACTGCTCCACTATCTATACTGACTGCCTATGGAATCGCTTCCAAAAAATATTGGGGAATTTATTTAGGAATATTTACCTCCGGAATTTATAGTTTGGGTTCGATTCTAGTATTTATCCTGGTAATATGGAATGGAAATCCGTATCCCTTGCAACTCATAATTCCGCCAATATTCGGATTATCTATTTCTATTTTATATGTGATTTGGGTATTGAAAAATTATAAAATAAAGTTCAAAACCAAATATTAGGAAAGAATAGGATTGGTTTCAAAATATACTGAAACACTCTTTTTGAGAGGTATTCCTTTCAAATAAACTTAATAAAAAATTCAATATCCTTCCAAAAGTATTCAAATAGCCCTTTTATGACTATTCGATAGATCCATCCTGAAAAGCTCAAGAGTTATTTAATGAAAAAATAAATTCTGCTTTGTTGAAAATAAATTCATATTATTGTGTAAATTCAGTGGAGTCCAGAAACCACTTTTAAACGGGGCGTATCCGAAAAGCCTTACGAGTAGGACAAACAATAACCTCCCTCTATATGATCACAGTAATTGGAACACATGAAGTAAAAGATGCAAAAGCATGGAAAGAAGCCTTTGATGCTGACAAGGATAATCGTACAAAACATGGTATACACGTAAATGGAGTTTATGCCGGAGTGGAACATCCTAATATGATTACCATTAATATGAAATTTCCTTCCAAAGAAGCATTTGAAGGCATGATCAATAGTCCTGAAATGCAAAAAACTATGGAAGCAGCTGGTGTGATCAGTAAGCCAGAATTTAAAATTCTAACAGAGATTTAATTCTAAAATAATTTCTTTAAAAAAAGACGGATATAGCATCCGTCTTTTTTTTTAATTACCAATTGCCAATACTTTAATTAGCCGATCTTATTTTAAATTATAAAAATCATTTTAATTATATTACTAAATTCATTTATTCAAAATTAATTTTCCAGATTTATTCATTTATTGATTTCCTTTGATTTGGTATTAATTTACCCCATTCGGAATTTGAGATAAATCCATTTTTTGGGAGGAATCCTTTATAGTACTTGCGTAAACAATTTTACCCAAGGTAGAAGGTAAGATAGTAGCACTTCCATTATGTTTTAACATCGCATTGAATTGTGACTTGTCCTGAAATAGGTTGACGGAAATGTTACCCTGATTACCTGTTGGATAATTGTCCTAAATGGTTTGGAAGAAAAATACGAATTTCCACAATTGAATTTAAACGAAGTCTACAAGGATAGCCACAACAATATAAAAACGAATCATAGATTAAACAAAGTGAACTTTTATGATTAAGGAAGAATACAAATATTCAGCATTACCTTCTAAAATAATCGGTTGCGCAATGACTGTCCATAAAATAATTGGCAATGGCTTCCAAGAAGTGATATATCAAAGAGCATTAGAAATAGAAATGGGATTAGCACCTACCATTCTAGTATATACCTTTTCCCTTTCAGTTTTCCTCTGCTTAAATTAGTAACTTTATCCCCGAATAATAAGGGAACCTAATTCCCTATAAACAGTAGCATATGTCAACAGAAAATAGTTTTAATGGTAAGGTTGGAACGGTAGTTCATAAAGATTGGAAGGACAAAAAAGTGGTGGATACTTGGCAAATATTTAAAATCATTGCCGAATTTGTGGAAGGTTTTGAGAAGATGTCGAAAATCGGACCTTGTGTCTCTATCTTCGGATCTGCTCGTACTCCTAAAGAACATCCTTACTATGCCTTAAGTCAAGAGATTGCAGAGAAGCTTGCCAGTCGTGGGTTCGGCGTAATTACAGGCGGTGGACCCGGTATCATGGAAGCCGGAAATAAAGGGGCTTTTGAATCTGGGGGCGTTTCGGTTGGACTCAACATCGAACTTCCCTTCGAACAAAGCGCGAATCCTTTTATTGATCGCGATAAGAATATAGATTTTGATTATTTCTTCGTTCGTAAGGTAATGTTCATCAAGTATTCTCAAGGTTTTGTGGTATTACCCGGTGGTTTTGGAACCCTAGATGAATTGTTCGAGGCCTTAACCTTGATTCAAACGCTGAAGATTGGCAAATTTCCGATTGTATTGGTAGGACGTAGTTTCTGGCAAGGTCTTGTTACCTGGATGGAACAAGTAGTATTACTCCAAGAAAAAAACATTTCTCCCGACGACTTACACCTGTTTACCCTTGTAGATACAGCAGATGAGGCCGTAGAATATATTGATGCCTTCTATAAAAAGTATCTCTTAAAACCCAATTTCTAATGTTCAACGCACGCTTTGTTTGGGGAATAGGAATCCTCGGATGTATAGGAATCGGAATGTTATTTTTTGCTTCCCGTCAACCAGAAACGGTTGAGAAACATCAAGAGAAAGACCTTCGCCCTCTTACTTTAGCCGCTGATGTTCCTCAGGTGCTCGCTTTTGCAGGCGAAAAAATACCGCTCGAAGATCCAGATGTAAAAGAACGTCTTGATCGGGAATTACAAGTCAACTCGCATTGGCATTCGAATACCATCCTCATGATTAAACGCTCCTACCGATGGAAAGAGCAAATCACCCAATGGTTAATACAAGAAGGATTACCTCCAGATTTATACTACGTTGCGCTTGCTGAGAGTGCTTTGCTTCAAGCTAATTCCCCAGCAGGAGCGAAGGGCTTCTGGCAAATGATGCCCGAAACGGCTAAAAAGCTGGGTCTTAAAATTAATGATCAAGTAGATGAACGATTAAACATCAAAAAATCTACGTTTGCTGCTTGCAAATACTTAAAAGAGGCCAATCAAAAATTAGGATCTTGGTCACTTGCTGCCGCAGCCTACAACATGGGCGTTGCTGGGGTACAAAATGCATTGCGGCAACAACGGGTGAATTCTTATTTCGACTTATATCTCAATACCGAAACGTCTCGATATTTCTTTAGAGTAATTGCATTAAAACTTATCCTTGAAGACCCCGAAAAATATGGGTTTCGCATTTATCACCACGATTTATATTCCCCCTGGAAAACAAAAACTTTTAAGATTGATACCCCTATATCTTCTTTGGCAACTTGGGCTCTGTCAAATGGCAGCAATTATAAATATCTTAAAATCCTTAATCCTTGGTTGCTGAATTCCAGTCTCGCCCTAGCTCCAAACGAATCGTATGAACTATTACTACCAGAATTCAGTAGTACTCCCGATACGGTTTTGAAAGAAGTCCTGATTCCTTTTCCAGACAAAGGTCTTTATCAAGAACCCAAAACTACTGAACCCGGTGAACCCCAACCCGAATAGGAATGAACCATACCTTTTCCCAGGAAGATTTTATTGAAATATACGGAGCGAGAGTACATAATCTCAAAAACATTGACCTGAAAATCCCACGTGAAAAATTAGTGGTATTAACAGGTTTAAGTGGATCAGGAAAAAGTTCATTGGCCTTTGATACCCTTTACGCCGAAGGACAAAGACGTTATCTCGAAAGTTTCTCTGCCTACGCCCGTCAATTTATTGGGGGATTAGAACGACCAGATGTAGATAAGATTACAGGTCTAAGTCCGGTTATTGCTATTGAGCAAAAAACTACTTCCCGAAATCCTCGATCTACAGTCGGAACAGTAACTGAGATTTATGATTTTTTACGTTTGTTATATGCCAGAGCAGGAGAGGCCTATTCTTATGCGAGTGGCAAAAAAATGGAAAAACTTTCGGATGATGAAATCGTAAAAAACATCCGGAATAAATTTGGCACCGCTAAAATCCAATTGCTCGCTCCCTTAGTCAGAGGACGTAAAGGTCACTATCGGGAATTGTTCGAGCAAATTCGTAAACAAGGGTACGGAAAAGTAAGAGTGGATGGGCAACTTTATGAGGTTACGCCCAATATGATGTTGGATAGATATAAAGTACACAACATCGAAGTGGTGATTGACCGTATCCCTGCCCAACAAACAGGAAGTAGATTGAGCGATTCAGTGAAAACTGCTTTGGGTGTGGGTAAGGGATTAATCCTGGTGATGGAAACAGACGGGGAAGAAGAAACTTGGTATTCCAGAAGCTTGATGGATCCCGATAGTGGAATATCCTATGAAGAACCTGCGCCCAATACTTTTTCTTTTAACTCACCTTATGGCGCTTGCCCGGAATGTAAAGGTTTGGGCTATGTTCCTGAAGTAGATGAAAATGCACTGGTGCCTGACCCAAGTCTTTCAATCTTAAGGGGGGCTTTGGCTCCTATTGGCGAATATAGAGAAATCTGGATTTTTGTTGAATTAAAAAAAATAGCCAAAAAGTTAAATATTAAATTAACCACTCCTTATTCGGAAATTCCCGTAGAAGCCCAACGATATTTATTAGAAGGTCCTGCTGACTATACCTTGCCAACTCCCGGCACTGCTCAGTTTTATGGAGGTGGATTTCCAGGGATCAAGAATTATGTAAAACATCAATTTGATCAATCTGAATCCGAAAATATTCGGGCTTGGGCAGAAGAGTTTATGAAACTGGAGGTTTGTCCAGTTTGTCAGGGGAGTCGTTTGAAAAAAGAAAGTGTTTGGTTCAAAGTAGGAGGGAAGAACATTTACGAATTGGCTTGTATGGATCTTGTGTCCTTGCAGGAATGGTTTGAATCCTTAGAACCTCGATTGAAAAAAAGGCAAGTGCAAATTGCAGGGGAATTAATTCGGGAGATTAACAAACGTATCGGATTTCTGACCGAAGTGGGATTGGGATACCTCAACTTAAATCGTCCTGCCAAATCCTTATCAGGAGGAGAAGCGCAACGTATTCGATTGGCAACCCAAATTGGAAGTAGTCTAACGGGTGTGTTATATATCCTAGATGAACCGAGTATTGGACTGCATCAAAGAGATAATCAAAAACTAATCAAAGCCCTTACACGCTTGAGAGATTTGGGCAATTCTGTTTTGGTTGTTGAACATGACAAAGACATGATGATGGCTGCCGACCATATTGTAGATATTGGTCCAGGAGCTGGAATTCATGGGGGAAGAATCATCGCAGAAGGGCCTCCGGCTTTGTTTATGCTGGAAGGTTCTCCTACCGCTGACTTCTTATCCGGAAAACGAAAAATACACGTCCCAGAATCTCGTAGATCGTTATCCGACAAACACCTTACCATTACAGGGGCTACAGGCAATAACTTGAAATCTGTGCAAGTAGATATTCCCCTGGGATTATTTGTTTGTATTACTGGGGTGAGTGGATCCGGAAAAAGTACTTTGGTGAATGAAACCTTGTTTCCTATTTTAAGTCAGAACTTCTACGATGCACGTAAAAAGCCATTAGCTTATAAAAAGGTAAAAGGACTAGAGCATTTAGATAAAGTTATTGAAATTGATCAGTCTCCCATTGGTCGAACACCTAGAAGTAACCCTGCAACTTATACCGGATTGTTTACCCATATTCGAGACTTTTATGCTGAATTAACCGAAGCAAAAATTAGAGGGTATAAATCCGGGAGATTCTCTTTTAATGTCAAAGGAGGTAGATGTGAAGATTGTCAAGGTGCAGGAGTGAAAACGATTGAAATGAATTTCCTTCCAGATGTATATGTAGAATGTGAAACCTGCAGAGGAAAACGGTATAATAGAGAAACCTTGGAGGTGCGCTATAAAGGCAAGTCTATTAATGATGTGTTAAATATGACGGTGTCTGAAGCCTTACCTTTTTTTGAGGCTTTGCCCAGAATTGCCAATAAAATCAGGACTTTGGAAGATGTTGGACTGGGATATATTACCCTCGGTCAACAAGCTACCACTCTGTCGGGTGGGGAAGCACAACGGGTGAAAATTGCTACTGAATTAAGTAAAAAAGATACGGGTAAAACCATGTATATTTTAGATGAACCTACCACAGGTTTGCATTTTCAAGACATCGAGAAATTATTAGAAGTACTTCAAAAACTCGTGGGAAAAGGAAACACCATCTTAGTAGTGGAACATAATTTAGATGTGATTAAAGTAGCCGATTGGATAATTGATATGGGTCCAGATGGGGGACAAGCAGGAGGTAAAATAATTGCTACAGGCACACCCGAAGTAGTTGCCCATAATCCCGATTCTATTACGGGTTATTATTTGAAAACCGAGTTGGCAGAAGCTTTGGCTTGAGTTAATCTGAGGTAAAAAGATATATATATCTTTATCTTCTTAAGCTCCTTTATTTTTTATTTTTCGCTTAATACCTTTTTCAATTTCTACTGCCCAAAATACGATGCTCGACAAGCCGAGGCAAATCAATAGCTACTTCAGGGTAAGCAGAAAACATTTTGTTTTCACTCGATAAGTAAGACCAGTTATCGCAATTGCTGTTATGATGATGATGGAGGATACGGGTATAAGAATGCTTGCTACTGAAATCAAAAATACTTACGAAGGTCATCCGAATTAACTCAAAATAAGCTACACTCATGCCCGACAATTCCGCTTTTGGGTCGCCATGGTGCGCTAATCATGTGCCGCAGTATAAAATGACCAAAGCGCATAAGCTGAATCCTAAAAGCATAAAAGTCTTAAAATTAATTTTTATATTAATGATTTAGGTTAAAAATAAACAATTTAATCTCCGCATTTCCATTTAGTATTTTACAGAATTTAAGTAATTTTTTTGGAATTAAATTCTTTCTTCTTTTTCAAAATATATTTAACCAAAAAATAAATCAAAAGGGCAGATACTGAACTTACAATTGTTGAACCTATTAGCATTACTAATCCTAATTTAGAAAGATTGTGAGCCCAATTTTCATACTCAAACTTAACCCCAGTATCGACAAAAAACGACCCCACCTGATAGCTAGTTAATAGCAAAAACGGACTCGTTAAAGGATTCGAAATAAAAGCAGCAGAAATTGCAACAGGTAAATTAAATCTAATAAACTTAAATAATATCAATGTTAGCAGGGTACTTAAACCAAAAGTTGGAAATACGCCCCAAAATACGCCTATAGTAGCACCTAAGGCAATCTCATGATCACTTCCCTGTGCACGATAAATTTTTAAAAAAGTTAGCTTAATCTTTCTTAAAATATTCGTTATATGATTTTTGGAGTACGTTTTCAATTTGGATAAATAAATATAAGTAATAGGGTTGAAAGGGTCAATTCAACGGATATACTCGACAGGAAAATTCTATCTTAAAACCCAATTTCGATTTTGTAAATGAAATTAATAATTCATATTTAATTTTTTAACAAATTGAGCAAATTTATCATTTAAATAAATTTCAAGATTATTTTTCTGATTATTTAATTAAATTATATAATATTCAACTAAATTAAATATTTTTTTTGCATATTTTTAAAACGTAGTTGGGGTTTAAATTGAACTATCAATTACAAACGTTGATTTTACAAAGTTTCTCTTCTTCCTACTCATTTGCCTGTTTTGTCAGGTTCTGCGTCAATTGGATTGCGCAGTTAGAGTTTTTACAAAAGTCCGTAATATCCAGTAATTTCATGAGGATAAAGTAAGTTAAATACTAAAGTATTAAACTTAAAGATAACCTTAGGTCAATCCTATTCTGATAAATCATCTAAATAATCCAAAGCATTTTGCAGAGCTGAGTAAATCTGAAGTATAATAAGGCAGTCAATACTATAAATATTGTTTAGAAGGGATGAAAAAATGATACTTTCTGAGTCTGAAAATATTGATATTGTCCAAATAAACATAATTGAGTTAACTAGGCATAGTGGAGAATTTGAATGGGTGGTTTATAAAACTTCTAAGACTTCACAAAAACCTTATGAATCCACACAAAAAAGTCCTAAATGTTTATATCTCAACCCTAAATGTGCAAAACATCCAATATAATGTATATCACTCATAGCTCCATTTATGAAACTCACACCTTAATGTGTATAACCAACAACTTTATTTATGAAACTCGCACTTAAATATGGATAACCTTCACCTGAATGTGTGCAACTCTTAACTGGATGAGTATAACTCGAAACTACCCTCATGATTTTCGGATTTATGTAATTCGTAATTAATTTTCGTAACACGTTCTAAACCCCGTAGGGATGACCTTATGATAGAAAACGATTATATCCCGATGAATTAAAGCGACGCCTTCGGCGTCGCGACTTGCCTTAGGGGTGTGGGCTTTTTTGCTACCCTATGTCCGCCCCTCTGGGGCTAAAATTGGATCCGCCCTTGGAAAAAATTCTCATTCTCGTTCTCTCTCTCAAACTGGTTCTAATCCCCGCGTGGGTGACCTTTAGCTAATATTGAATATCTAATTCCTTATCCCTCTTTCTTAATTGAAATTATATACCGGATTAGGTGTTAATTTTGTACCATGTATTCCGAAAAACCCTTAGCATCCTCCGCAAAACTGGTGAACGACAAAGTGTTTCTCTCCCATTGCACCGAAGTAATGGGAAATAAATGGAGACCCGAAATCCTTTGGTTATTGTTGGAACATGAAATACGGTTTAATGAACTTAAAAGAACCCTTTATCCCATCACCCAAAGGGCTTTAAGCTTGCAATTAAAAGACCTTGAAAAATTAGGACTAATCACCCGAACCGTAGATGAAAAATCTGCCCAAAAAGTACGCTATCAAATTACCCAAGTAGGGAGAAGCCTTCAACCTGTCCTAAAAGCAATGGTTACCTGGGGGAAAGGAAGTACGGTCGAAATTCCTTCGGTAGAAAAAGTTAAAGTCCCCAGAAAACCTAAAGCAACAACCTCAACAATTTCCACCCAAGGAGCACCCAAAACAAATGCCGCTGAAGTTCCTAACGCAGAACCATTTCACGACCCCTTATCTTCACCAATTAAGGCAGACAATACCACTAATCCTTTTGCTGAATTCCTAGAAAGGCCATTAACCACTGCGACTGAAACTGAAAATATCCTTACCCCATTACCTGAATCTTCTGATAACCATCCTATAACCGAAGCACCTATTGCTACTTCAGAAGAAAATGTTATCCCTCAACAACTCGTAATTCCCAAAAAGGAAATTAAAAAAACACCCCCTTCAACACCTCCGCCTCCAGACAATATTCTAACCTTATTTTGATGAAAAACATATACTTAATCCTCGGTCTATTTTTGCTATACGGCTGCCCTATGGTCGCTTCCTGGAAAGCTGGAGTTCCCATCGGAATTGATGCAGGCTGGGATGGACTCTGGGTACCCGACACCTTAAGTCTATCCAATGCAGAAAGACCCTATTGGGCAAATTTTAGAATCAAAAAACTGAACGCCCAAACCCTAAGGATAGTCTCAGCCCAACCGGATTCTATCCATATTTTGGTTTCAAGACCCTATCACGCTACTCCTGTTTTATTAAATAAGGATACCTTGTTATGCGTTCAACCCCTGAATAATAATCCCTCTAAATTGTACTTATATTATAAGATAAAACGCCATCCCGGAGGAAGCTTAAGCATTTGGGAATTAGAATCTACCTTAGTTCCGGATAGTATTCAAGAAGAAGATCAATTTGTACGTTGGTATGCGCAGGTAAATAGTCAATCCAAAATATGGGGACCAGAACTTAAATACCATAAAAAAGAAAGTTCGGATAATCTTCCTATTCAGGGTAAGTAATATACGGGTGGAAGAACAAGATTTTATCTTTTTACAAAGATGTATTCAACTTGCTGAATTAGGTACCGGATATGTAAATCCAAATCCTAGGGTAGGGGCGGTAATTGTAAAAAACGGAATTATTATCGGTGAAGGATATCACACCGCTTGGGGAAAACCCCATGCTGAAGTGGAAGCAGTTAAAACCGTAGCCAATCCTGAAGACCTTAAAAGTGCTACCTTATATGTGAGCCTTGAACCCTGTAACCATTATGGTAAAACCCCTCCTTGCACGGAATTAATTATTAACGCTGGAATTCCAAGAGTAGTGATGGGCTGCACAGATCCAAATCCTGAAGTCTCGGGTGAGGGTATACAAAAGTTACGGTTAGCAGGAATTGAAGTGATTGAATCTCCAGACCCAAAACCATTTCAATCCTTAATCGCTCCCTTTGCCCATTTTATGCGCACCGGTCTTCCTTGGGTTACTTTAAAATGGGCGCAAAGTCAAGATGGATATATTTCTTTATCAGGAGAAGAAACCCCCATCACCGGAGAAGAATCCCGCATTCAAGTACATGCCTTGAGAGCTTCTCATCAGGTGGTATTGGTTGGGTCCAGAACGGTGTTAATTGATGATCCCCGATTAACTACTCGGATGTATCCAGGACCTGATCCCCAACGATGGGTATGGGATACACAATTTGAAATCCCCAATACACATCCTTTTTTTACTTCCCCAGGAAAAGCATTTCGCCTTTGTTATACCCCTAAATCTGCCCTGGATATAGGCATTCCCGAAATATCTTCTGCGCATTCGTTTTTACAATGGGCAGCACAAACGCAACATATTTCTTCCCTATTAGTGGAAGGAGGGGCAGAAACTTTATCTTTTTTTCTGAAAGAAAATGCCTGGCAAGAAATTTTGAAATTTGTAAATCATTCCTTGTTTCTACAATCCGGAACTTTGGCTCCTGAAATCCAAAATTTACTTCCAGTTCATTCGGTTTCTATGAAAACAGAACCGGTAACTAAATATCAGTATTTACAAGCGTAATCAAGGAAAATGTAATTTTACTTAAGTTATTATGAAAAACATACTCATCACTGGAGGCGCTGGATTTATTGGATCGCATCTCGTTAGAAGAATGGTAAACCGTTATCCGGAATATCATATTGTCAATCTTGACAAACTTACTTATGCTGGGAATCTCGAAAATCTACGAGATATTGAAGAGGCAAGTAATTATTCTTTTATAAAAGCAGATATCTGCGATGCCGCCGCAATTCATCAGGTGTTCGAAGAACATAAAATCAATTCGGTTATTCATCTTGCAGCCGAAAGTCATGTAGATAGGAGCATTGCTGATCCACTATCCTTTGTTACCACCAATGTATTGGGTACGGTTGTATTGTTAAATGCAGCTAAGCATTTTTGGAAGGACCAGCAGGACGTGTTGTTTTATCATGTATCTACGGATGAAGTATATGGCTCTTTAGGTGCAGAAGGATTTTTTACGGAAGATACCGCATATGATCCTCGTAGTCCGTATTCTGCCTCCAAAGCTGGGTCCGATCATTTTGTTAGAGCTTGGCACCATACCTATGGAATGCCTATTATTATTAGTAACTGCTCTAATAATTATGGGTCATTTCAGTTTCCAGAAAAATTATTGCCTTTGTTTATTTCCAATATCGTGAACAATAAAAGTTTACCGGTATATGGAAAAGGAGAGAACATACGGGATTGGCTTTGGGTGGAAGATCATTGTCAGGCAATTGATTTAATCTTCCATGAAGCAAAACCAGGTTCTACCTATAATATTGGAGGATGGAACGAATGGAAAAATATTGATCTCATTCACTTGTTATGCCAAATCATGGATCGTAAACTGGGCCGTACAGCTGGACAAAGTGAAGGATTAATCACTTACATCAAAGATCGTCCAGGTCATGATTTACGCTATGCAATTGATGCCAGTAAATTAGAAAATGACTTAGGGTGGAAGCCTTCCATTACTTTTGAAGAAGGACTTGAAAAAACGGTGGACTGGTACTTGAATAATCCAGAATGGGTGAATCGTGTTACTTCTGGTGCATATCAGCAATATTATCATCAACAATATATCGAACGGGTGCAGAAGCCTTAATCTATGTGGAAATGGATTCCCCTGATTACAGGTATACTGCTTTCGCTCAGTGTTAAGAATACCTCCGCTCAGGTATTAGGATTACCCTATTTTCAGGAACAAGCTCATGTAGGGATGAATTTTCTCTACGATCTAGATTATTTCAAAGCCAAAAAGATATTTACCACCTTACAACAAAAATATCCTCAAGATCCAGCGCCTCATTTTTTAAAAGCTTTAAATACTTGGTGGAGAATATCCATCTCCCGTGATTTTAGAGGATATGATCAAGAGTTTTTAACTGAGATAGATTCTGCCTTATATAAGTGTGCTGCCTTGGAAAAAAAACCTGCAGCAAGGTTAGAATATGTTTTCCTGATGTTCAATACACTTGCCTTTAAAGGAAGATATTATGCCATGCGGGAAGAATGGTTTCAGGCTGCCCAAATCGCCCGTAAATGTGTGCCTTATTTGATGGAAGGACGAAAGTTTCAAGATCAATCCGTGGAGTTTGATTTTAGCATTGGACTGTATGAATACTTTGCTGTTTATTTTCCCGAGAAACATCCCGTTACGCGACCTTTTATGGTGTTTTTTCCAACAGGAAATAAAATCAAAGGAATTGCCTTGTTAGAGAAAGCCCAAGCAGGAAGTTCCTTTTCCAGAAATGAAGCCTTGTTTTTTTTAATGCGGATATATGTAGACGATGAACCCAATCCCAGTAAGGCATTGGTATATGCCAAAGAATTGGTAAAACGCTATCCTAAAAACACAGTGTATCAGGTGTATTTAGCGCAAACCTTATTGATGAATCGAGACATTAAACAGGCAAAAATTATTTTAGAAAATTATCAAACTCAATTTGAGCAACTGCCTAATTATGATGTAAGAAGATATGATCAGATACATAATTGGTTAACCTCTCAGGTGATGCAATCGGTGTATTATTATTTAGGAAAGATTCGGTTGATCGAAGAAAAAAATGTGATGGCTTCCATTCCTTTGTTTCGAAAAGCAGAGATATTATCAGGCTTTTGTGTGGAGTTGGATCCTATTGTAAAAGAGGGGATATGGTATTATTCTGGACGAGCTTTATTAGCTGCCGGAAAGACGGAGGCTGCCAATACTTATTTTCGGAAAGTGCATAAAGACGCAGAAACGGAAACCTTCAAAACAGCCGCCTCCGCTTGTTTAAAAGGGAATTGCCCGACCTTATGACCCATACGTATAAGACCCTTGCCTCCACAGGGAATTCCTTATACAAATCTAAAGCTTCAAAATTCTGGGGATTTGCCATTCCTGCAGAAAGCAAAGAAGCAATTGAAAATTGGTTGCAGACTTTACATAAATCCTATCCGGATGCTACCCATATTTGTTACGCTTGGATTCTGGAGGAGGATGGAAAGACCTTTAAAGCAAATGATAATGGTGAACCCGCCCATAGTGCCGGAACCCCTATCTTAAATGCCATTCGGTCTTTGCATCTATCCTATGTTGCCGTTGCAGTGGTAAGGTATTACGGGGGTAGTAAGTTAGGAATACCTGGTTTGATTGAAGCCTATGGACAAGCCGCAGCATTGGCATTACAAGAGGCGGGGATTATCGAAAAAACTCCTCAAGCTGTATTGCATTTAAGATATCCTTATACACTTGTTTCTACCGTAGAAAGAATCTTACATCCCTTTTCAGGTAGTGAAATAAACCAGGTTTATACAGAAGATATTCAAAAGACTATTTCCTTTCCAAAGTATCAAATACCTGAGATTCAAGCTAAACTAACAGAGGCTCAAATCGAAAATTGGAAGGATAAATAATGGGATCGAATTGTAAAATATTTAGATTTAGTATTATCTTTAATTGGGCAACAAACTATAATTGAGTTACCTACATGAAAGGCAATACACACTCCAAAATACAACTAATGGAAAAGTACCTAAACTTTAGTTGTAAAAATATTGGAATCAATCTTTGAGAGGATTAAATATACAAATATTGATTTTTTGTTATATCACATTTTAATCTATAGATTGACTGTTTAATCTCTAAGTTTTACAACTTCACTCCTTTAAAATAAACAGAGAATTATCCAGTAAGTATCCATATATCTTTGTTAATTTAGTACTTATATGCTTTACAAGGTTGCGACCCATTACCTATACATTTTCGAAAATTATTTTTTACCAGCTCTATAGATTTCAAGTCACCCGTTTGGAGGGTTTTTGAAATATTCGATATTTCTTCTTTATTCTGGCAATCACAAATTGAGAACTCTCCAATGAATTCTTTAATTCTGTTAGGTACATAAAAATAATTCAGGCTACTAAACCATTTATTAAATTCTTTACCATCCTCCAATTTTATATCCTTAATATCTTCTAAATCCACCGAAAAAGTGAATCTAGCAGCAAAAATTGGATTAAAGAATCCACCAATACCTACTTCTTTGCCAAATTTAATCTTTTTGTTTTTGGGGTTTCTGGTGTAATAACCAATAATTGTTTTTCCATAATAGTTCATTAGAGAAGTATCACATAAAAATGAAAATGGGCCGGGATTGTCGGCCAAACATTTAGACCGCAAGGCATCCTCAAAATATCTGTAATCTGCCCAACCCATATCCATATGCTCGCATCTTAGATTACTGGAGTAACACTTTAATTCCCCCTGAGAAATACGCCGGATGATTTCTTTAACTACCCCTCTCAAAGCCTCAGGCTGTTCTTGTTCAGCAAAAGGAATCTGAAACCAAACCTGAATCTCTTGAGAATCCGGCCACAACACACGCCCATCCACATTTTCTTCACTTTTAAAGGGATAAACGGTTTTGTTCTGACTAAGCACCTTGGTGCTTTGCAACACTAGGAAGAAACAAATTAATACAACAGTTTTAAATTTGAATAATCTCATAGTTAATTAAATTAAACAGAAAAGACCTTAACTACAAGTTTTATTCTTAAAAAACCTATGGAGTTATCTTCCAAAGGTTTTTTATACTAGATAAAAACCCTGCAAACAAAAAAAGCCGAAGATAAACTCCGGCTTATTTTATTTTAATAAGATTGTTGTCTTATGCTTGAGGAAGGGTTAATTCTTCCTGAACAATAGAAACAAAAGATTTGTCATTTGCTTTGCGGGTAAATTTCACAGTACCTTCTACTAAAGCAAAGAGGGTATGATCTTTACCAATGCCAACTCCTTTACCGGGATGGTGTTTTGTACCTCTTTGGCGGATGATAATATTTCCGGGGATTACGTATTGTCCTCCGAAAATTTTAATGCCAAGACGTTTACTATGCGATTCGCGGCCGTTTTTGGAACTACCCGCACCTTTTTTGTGTGCCATGATTTATCTCCTTAAGGTATAAATTTTTAGTTAATAGCGTCAATACGAATTTTGGTGAAATACTGACGGTGACCGTTTTTCTTTTTGTAGCCTTTACGGCGTTTCTTTTTGAAAACAATTACTTTGTCTCCTTTTAAATGGGAAAGAACAGTGGCCTTGATCGTTGTGGTGGGTAAATAGGGAGTACCAATTTGTACATCTCCATTCATATCCGTTAGCAACACCTCGCCAAATTCAATACTAGCGCCTTCTTCCTGTGGCAGACGATGCACAAACAGGTTCTGGTCTTTTGCAACTTTAAATTGCTGTCCGGCTATATTTACTATTGCGTACATTTAGGTTTGGTTAAAACGAATGGCAAAATTAATATCCCTACCGATAAAACCCAAGGTTTTTTTTGAATTAATCCTGATCCTTCTTTTTTTAACCTCGAGTTTCTGCTTTGAACAAGGTTGTGTTCATCGTAAACCACCAATCACATCCACTCCATTGGATCAAAAATTACAAGTTTGTCCTGAAGCTTGGATTGTGAACCTTATGCCCAGTCCATTACCATCGGATGATTCGAGCCACAGTTATTTTATCCTTCAGGGGGTAAGAAGAGAACGAAAGGAGTTTGACTTAATCTGGGTTCAGCAAAATTGTAAAGACCTCAAGCCAGATACGGTGTATTAAACTTTTCTACCAATTTCCAGAAGATCCTCCACCTCCAAAACTTCCTCCTCCAAAGCCTGAGAATCCTCCACCACTGCTTCCTCCGCCTCCCCAGGAGCCATGATCTCCCCCTCGACCGCCCATTCCTCCTAATAGCAAGAAAGGCAAGATTCCCATGCCACCTCCGCCTCCCGGTGGATTTCCTTTTCTTCTCGCAACAAAAGAGAAAACGATCACCAAAAGTATCAGCAACAACAAGGAAATCCCTACAATGTCTTTAAGTGTAGAATCTTTATTCCCTCCGTATTGCCCGGGGTCTTTAATCTCTCCCGATGCAATTTGACTACTAACGATAACGGCATCCTTCAATCCCTGAAACCATTGATTACTTCTAAAAGCAGGTTTCATAATTTGATCAAAAATCTGTCGAGTCATCGCATCAGTAAGCACAGGCTCTAATCCATATCCCACTTGAAAGGCATAACCCCTTTCTTTGATAAACAAAGCAATCAATACTCCGTTATCTTTTTTTTCAGTTCCTATCTTCCACTTCTCTGCCACCTTAATGGCAAAGTCGCTGTATTCATACCCTTGCGCATCGGGAAAAATGGCAATTGCAAACTGGTTTGAAGTACTATCTGCAATGGCATAAATGATTTGTTCTAACGCTTGCACTTCTTCGGGCTGAAGTTTCCCTGCGTAATCATTGACAAACCCTTGGGGCTTTTCTGGAAATTCTTGAGCGAAAACTAAAGCCCATCCCCATAAAAGAAAGGTAGCTGTGATAAGTATACTTTTTTTCATGTCCCGATGCTAACCGTATTTACTAATTCATCCTTATCATTCGGCAAACAGGGGAAATACGTGTGTAACACTTTTCCGATGTTTTCAATCGCAACTTCCAGACTTGGGATATATTTCTGCTGTTTAAATCCTTCGATCAGGTCTGTTTTTAATTGATGCCAGCCTTCCGCTTGAATGCGTTTATCAATTCCCTGATCTCCGATGATTGCTAATTTTTTATCTTGAATGGCAACATAAATCAATACTGCATTTCGGAGTTCCGTATGCTGCATTCCCAGACCGTTAAACACTTCAATTGCTCTTTCGTAAGGATCTCCTTTGCAAAGGTCTTCGGCATGAACCCTTATTTCTCCGGAGGAAAGATCTTCGGCGTGATGAATGGCGACTTCTATTTTTTTACAGGCATCAGGAGTAAAAATTTGTTTAGCGTTCATCCCTACTATTTGTCAAAAAGCTTGTCAACATTGGGGGCTGTTTCATTATTCGCATTTCCTTCGAAGTATGCCTTTTTCTCGAAGCCAAATATTCCTGCTAAAATATTACCCGGAAAGGTTCTCACTTTGGTGTTGTACAATTTTACCACTTCATTAAAGCGATTGCGTTCTACAGCAATCCGATTTTCGGATCCTTCCAATTGAGATTGTAAATTTAAAAATTGTTGATCGGCTTTAAGATTAGGATAATTTTCGGCGACCACCATTAAGCGGGAGAGGGCGGAAGTAAATTGCCCTTGCGCCTCTTCAAAAGCTTTCATTTTTTGAGGATCATTCAACATTTTTTCATCTACTTGAATAGAACCTACCCGAGAACGAGCAGAAACAACATTTTCAAGGGTAGATTTTTCAAAGTCGGCGTAGTTTTTTACGGTACTTACTAAGTTTGGAATCAAATCCATTCTACGCTGATACGCGTTTTTCACTTGACCCCACTGAGAATCGGTTTGTTCTTGCAATTCTACCAATCCATTATAGGCACCTGTTGGCCATAGGATTAGGACTAAAAGAATAACTCCAAAGGCTAACCAACGAAACAAGCCAGAGGAAAAGAATTGAGAAATAGGTGAGTTCATATTTTTTTTAATACTGCTAACCTACAACGAATTTCATAAAAAGAAGATATACTTGTGGAAAAGTATTTAACCTAATAACAAAAAACCATCATCTTTGCAAATGACAATCTCATCGCCATGAAGCGAAGCGAAACACCTAAGAATAAGAAAAACACGGTTTCCAATAAGGGGACTGCGATTAGTAAGCCTTCTGTAAAGAAATCGGAGGGAGGAAAAGTTGTGCCATCGAGTGCCAAGCCTAAATTACCTTCCTCTAGCACTGGCAGTAAAACAAAAAAATCGGCTCCGAAAGCTACCGCCAGCTCTTCGAAAGCGGATCAGAAGAAAGTTTTATCCACACCTGTTTCAAAATCTAAACAGGATAAAACCAAAGGTAAATCTCCCGTTGCTGTAACAAAAACAGGAGCCAAATCAAAATCTTCTCCTGCTGCTAAAACTGCCCCGGTTAAATCTTCGAAACCCGCAGTCGGTAAAAAAACTACCAAAGTAGAAGTAGCCCTCAAAGGAAAGAAATCGAGTACCTCTTCCAAATCTGTATCATCCCCCGTTAAAAACAATAAATCTGTTCCTGCCGCTAAACCGGCAAAAAAATCAAACCCGTCAGCCACTAAAGAAAAAGGTTCAAAAGGAGGTACTCCTTCCAAACCGCTTTCTGAAGCAGCATCTTCGAAAAATCCAAAGCTTATAAAAAAGACTCCAGCCTCCACTTCCAAGAATTCAGTTACAAAAGCAACGTCCAACTCCGGTAAAAAAACTGCCGATAAAGTTACGTCCTCTAAACCTGCTGCTACCCCCTTAGATAAAAAAGCCGTAAAAGGTTCTACTTCTGCGGTTACTGCTAAAGCTGATAAACCAAATTCTAAATCCGCACCCGCGAAAAAAGCTGCCCCAACTCCTTCCTCAAAAGAAGGTAAGGCTGCTACAAAACCAGAAAAGGAAATTCCAGTTGCTAAAACATCCGCACCTGCTGATGCTAAAGCCGGAAAAACATCCACTTCTTCACCTACCGAAAAAGCGGGAAATAAATCTAAACCATCCGCTAAATCTAATGTTGAGCCTGCAGGAGAGGTCACTAAAGATTCCTCTACAACCAACAACAAAAACGGAGATGGAACCCCAGCATTAGATACCGAAATAGATATTGCTACTAGTGATCCTATTCTATCCTCTGTAGATGATTTAGAGGTAGTTGAGGATTTAATCCCGATTGTAGTCCCACCCAATAAGAAAAAGAAAAAGGTTGTTCCGGTAAAAGAAAAACCCGTTAAGGTTAAAGTAAAAAAACCTGAAAGAATACAATTTACGGATCCTCCGTTAGATGAATCGGTATTAACCGCAAATGGAGTTCAGAAAATGTTTCTGAAACTTAAATATTCCTTTGACTGTGAACCGAGAGATTTATTCTTAGCCTTAACCAAACCTGAATTCATGCGGAATTGGTTGGCAGAAAGAGTTGAGTTTGATGAAGCTACTGGAATTTATACTTTCTATTGGCGACATTTCAGCGAGTCAGCTCGCATCATGGAAAAAGTAACGGAAAGATATTTACGCTGGCAATGGGTCGGGGTAGAAAGACCCAATAATGAATTTTTAGTTTTTTCTATTGATTTAATTCCGGGAGATGTTTACGTCGATTTATATGTAATCGATATTTGTGAACCCGGAGAAGAAACCAATATGATTAACGGATGGAATAAATTAATGGATCGCCTAAGAGTAATTGTAACATAAGGAATTAATTCTTTCATTAATTCCTTCATTATTTCCTAAATCCAATTTAATTCAATTGTAAAGCTTCCAAGCTAACGGGTAATACTTTAGATACGCCCGTTTCTTGCATAGTCACTCCATAAATTACATGTGTGGAAACCATGGTGCGTTTATTATGCGTAACAATAATAAATTGTGAATTTCCGGCAAACTCCCGAATAATGGTATTGAATTTATCAATATTCGCATCATCTAAGGGAGCATCTACTTCATCAAATACGCAGAACGGCGCAGGCTTCAATAAATAAATTGCAAATAATAAAGAAATAGCCGTTAAGGTTTGTTCACCCCCAGATAATTGATTTATATTTAAAGGCCGTTTTCCTTTGGGTTTTGCAATAATATCAATATCAGAATCCAAAGGATCTTCCGAATTAATTAATATTAAATCGCATATATCTCCTTCATTAAATAAAGTTTGAAATACTTTAATAAAATTCTCCCGAATACGGGTAAATGCATCCATAAAAGTATTGCGAGCATCGGTATCAATTTCAGCAATGGTGCTTAATAAACTTTCCCGAGCCTCGGTTAAATCATTTTTTTGCACAGTAATAAAATCATACCGTTCTTTTAATTCCTGATAGGCTTCCACTGCCATGGGATTTACCTCCCCGAAATTCTGAATTTTTTCTTTGGTTTTACTTACCTGAATTAATAAGGATTCCACACTAGGTTCTTCTAAATCGGCTAAGATAGCTTCTGATAAATCTGCCAATTGAATCCCAAATTCAACCTCCATGCGGTCTTTTAAGGTATGTAATTCTAATTTAATTTGAGCAATCTGATCTTTTACTTGTTGCCTTTGGATATCAATTTCTTCCTTATTTTTTCTTTCCTGACGGATTTTATTTTCCACCTGAAGTACTGAAGATTTAAATTGTGTTAATTCATTTTCTAGGGCTAAAGTTTGGGCTTCTTTTTCTGTTTTAATTTTATATAAACCAATTATTTCATCATCATTGGTCATATTGGTATTTACCAATTTTAGAATTTCAGTTTTGGTTTCTTCCAGTTCAACTTTTAAGGTTTGGATTTGTTGATGAATTCTAACATCTGCCTCTACACTGCGCTGAATATCTTTTTCAAGATTGACTACCTTATTTTTTAATTCAATACAATTAAGGTTTAATTGATTGTGCAATCCAGATTGGGTAGCTTCCCATTGATTGGCTTCTGATACCTGATCTTTAAAGGAAAGAACCGATTGTTGTTGAAGTTCAACGGCAGTTTGAAGTTCGGTAATTTGGGGATGAAACGTTTCTATTTCTTCCTTTACCCGATTAATTTCCGTCCATAAATCTTCAGTACGTAATCCGGTTGTTTGCAGGAAATTACGATATTCTTCTTCTTTGGTTTTTAGAATATTATAATCCTGAAGGCTAGCTTGGTAGATTTTATTTTTATCCTCGTAAGACTTAGTAATATTTAAATCTTTTAGATTTTGAATTTGAATTAATACTTTGTTTAATTCATCTCGTAATTCCTGAAGTTTTTGATCGAGGGTACGAATTTCTTTTTCTAATTTTTCAAGATTTTGGGCACGACCCAATCTTTTTCCTTCAAATAAACCGGTAGATCCACCACTTAAAATAAATTTACGTTCGGTTATATTTCCTTCCTTGGTTAAAAAAACCGTTCCGGGATTTACTTGTTCAGGAATATCTCTTTCCTGATTCGCCATATATACCTTATCCAACAAAAATTTAGCTAAGGGTAAATAGGCTTCCTGCACTTCTACCAATTGAATGGCTGGAATACAATTATCTACAGAAATAGGAGCTGCTAATGTATGTTGACGAATTTCCTGCATAATAAAGAAATTCGCTCTTCCTTTCGCAGCATTGGATAATAACCGAATACCAGCCAAAGCCTCTAATCGGGTTTCTACAATGTAATAATTCATGTAAGGATCTAAAAAGTTTTCGAACGCTACTTTGTAGATTTCTTCACAACCAAATATATCCGATAATAAAGGGGCTTCTTTTGTCCAGGTAAATTCCTTCTTTAAAAATTTAATAGATTCTGGAAATCCTTCTAAGTTTTCAACCAAACTTTTGGTTAAATCGAATTCATTTTGTTTGGCATTTAATATTCCATTTAAGCGATAAATTTCATCTTTGAGCTGAATACTTTTATCACTTAATTGTTGCTGTTGGCTTTCGGTTTCTTGTTTTTTATTTAATGATGCCTCGGTATCAAAAGCTAATTGTTCCGTAAGACTTTGTAATGAAATTAATTTTTCAGAAAATGCATCCAGTTCTTGAATTCTAGAGGCTTTTTCTTGTTCATTTCGAGATACCTCAGTAGTAAGACTTTCAATTCGAATCTGGCGAATTTCTTTTTCCCGAATTAATTGTGACAAATTACCCTCTTGAACTTTAAGGGCTTCCAACATTTCATCCTGGGTTTTTTGTTTTAATAAACGATCAGCTTGTGCTTTTTCGAAAATCGCTTTTTGTTCAATAAATTCATTTTCGGCTAATTGTAAAATCGCTTTTTGCGCTTCTAATTCTGTACGAGAATGAATTTGAAATTTCTCCGAAGATTCTAATTGTGTTTTTTCTTGTTGTAATTGTTGACCAATGGAATATTCTCTTTGTTGTAAATATTTTAATCTTTCATTCCGAATACTTTTTTCACTTTCTACTTTTTGAATAAATTCAGTATGCTGATTTAATTCTTTTTGAGAAGTACTTAATTTAATTTCCTGATCTACGATTTCTTTTTGAATTTCTAGAATTTTAGCATCTTGTAAATCAATAGATGCTTGAATTCCCATTATTTCTTCCTGAAACTTTTGTTCCTGAGCTTCTATACTTTCATAAGCATCATTTAAATGCCTAATTTTTAAATACGCTAGTTGTGAACTTTGATGGCGATAATTAGATCTTAAATCTAAATATCGTTCTGCTTTTTTGGCTTGTTTTTCGAGGGTTTTTAAATTTCCATCAATTTCAAATAATAAATCTTCTACTCTGGATAAATGCCCTTGGGTTTCCTCTAATTTCCGAAAGGTGGCTAATTTCCGTACTTTATATTTAGCTACTCCAGCAGCTTCTTCAAATAATTGTTTTCGGGAATGGTCTTTATCATTTAAGATATCTTTTACCATTCCTAATTCAATAATAGCATATGAATCCGGACCAATACCGGTATCCATAAATAAATTCGTAATATCTTTTAATCGGCAGGGGATATTATTCAATAAATATTCACTTTCCCCATCCCGAAATAATTTACGCGTGATGGTAACCGTAGTATATTCGGTAGGTAATATATTTCGGGTATTTTCAAAGGTCATAGATACTTCGCAAAAAGAAGCTTTTTTCTTTTTTTGAGTACCGTTAAAAATCACCTCTTCCATTTTCTCAGACCGCAATTTTTTGGTCTTTTGTTCCCCCAAAACCCAGCGAATTGCATCTACCACATTTGATTTACCACATCCATTCGGGCCCACAATTCCAGTAATCCCTTGTTCAAATAACAAGGTAGTTTTCTCCCCAAAACTCTTAAACCCGTATATCTCCAGACTTTTTAGTTGCATATAGAATGTATCCCAGAGAATCTGAATTGAATCCTCAATAGGGATTACAAAACTAAAAGAATAGAGGCAATCTTTGGCGTGAAAACTTGTGTTTGTTTTTCATATCCTGATTATCATTCGTATAGAATTAATACTGAGGAGGAACTTCTTTACTTTGATTCAGTAAGTATACTAGTATGGATTCCAAACTTTCCTCCCAAAGAGAAAGGATATTGCTTACTTTCGTTTTTATGTCCAAACAAGACACCGGAAAAGCAGGAGAAAAGCAGGTGAAATCATGGATGGAAAGCCATGGCTATATCCTTTTAGAAGAGAATTATAGGTTTGGTCCCAATGAAATTGATTTGGTGGCTTTGGAGGGAAATGAATTAGTGTTTGCGGAAGTGAAAACTCGAACACCTCCCATACAGGATTGGCCGGAAAGGTTTGTCAGTAAAGGTCAACAGCAACGATATTTTAAAGTGGCAGATGCTTTTGTGTATGAAAAGAAAATGGTGCAGTGGCCTGTTCGGTTTGATATATTTTCTGTACTAATATATCCAGAAGGTAAGATAGAAATTGAACATTTTCGTGATGCCTTTGGCAAGGATGATACCCTTCAACAAGATATTGGGTATTGGGAAGAATATTAGGTGAGATAAAAGACGTACTTTTGCAGTTTAGTTGAAAGTATGACCACCGAAAAAGTAAAAGATTTGATCGAACGTGTGGGTGCCTTGAGGAGGTATCTTTGACGTTGAGGGGAGATTAGAAAGATTACAGGCAAATGAAAGGATGACCGAAGCCAACAACTTCTGGGATGATCCGAAACAAGCAGAAAAAATCCTCAAAGAGAATAAAGAAATAAAATCCTGGACGGACGCTTTTAAAGATGCTGAACAAAAGGTTCAGGATACTGAAGTGTTATTGAATTTTTTCAGAGAAGGGGAAGCAGAGGAAAGTGATTTATCTGAAGGTTTTTCTGCAGCTGTAAAAGCAGTGGAAGACTTAGAGTTTAAAAATATGCTTTCGAATGAAGCAGATGCGAATGATTGTGTAATTAACATAAATTCAGGTGCAGGCGGAACAGAAAGCCAAGATTGGGCTTCGATGTTAATGCGCATGTATTTGATGTATGCTGAAAAGCATGGATATAAAGCCAGCATTGTGGATGAGGTGGAAGGCGATGGGGCCGGAATAAAAAGTTGTGCGATTGAGGTCACCGGTTCCTTTGCTTATGGCTATTTAAAAGGAGAATCTGGCGTTCACCGATTGGTCAGAATTTCTCCATTTGATTCTAATGCTAGAAGACATACTTCTTTTGCTTCGGTGTATGTTTTCCCGCTGGTAGATGATGATATAGAAATTGAGATTAATCCAGCAGATATATCTTGGGATACTTTTCGGGCGGGTGGAAAAGGAGGACAGAACGTAAATAAAGTAGAAACCGCGGTGCGATTAACGCATGCTCCTTCTGGTATTATTGTGGAATGTCAGCAGGAACGGAGCCAGTTGATGAATAAAGAAAAGGCTTTGAAGTTATTAAAATCAAGGTTGTATCAACAAGAATTAGAAAGACGTGATGAGGAAAAAGCAAAAATTGAAGGAACCAAGAAAAAAATAGAATGGGGTTCTCAAATTCGTAATTATGTTTTTCATCCCTATAAATTAGTAAAAGACCTGAGAACACAAACCGAAACTTCCAATATTCAAGCGGTAATGGATGGGCATTTAGACGAGTTTATCAAATCGTTTTTAATGGAATTTGGGAGAGATGAGGTAAAAAATTAATTGTGTAATAAACCAGTTACGCTTAATTTTAATAAGATTTAATTGGATCGTTAGCTCAGTTGGTTCAGAGCATTACCTTGACAGGGTAGGGGTCACTGGTTCGAATCCAGTACGATTCACAAGTATTTTTTTAGAAGAATAATTTATGAGGTTATTTATAATATTATAAAAAAATAATATTAAGGGTAATGGTTCATTTTATTTATCTGGAATGTATAAGATTTTAAATAAATAGTGATTTCAGAAATTAATCTTACCTAAATCATATATTAATAGTAAGATGAATAAAAAAGAAAAATAGTTAAGGTAAAAATTAAAAATAATAATTTAAACCTAAGTAATAATTGGACAAGTTTAGAGTAAAACTAGAGTAGTTATACCCTCCTGAATCTCCCTTTAAACTAATTCCTGAATACTGATAGGATAAACTACCCATTGTTCCTTCAATCCCAAATTTAGGCGTAATAAAATACACTAAACCTGGGGTAAGCTCAAGCTTAGCTGAAACATCATTATCAACTGACCAATCATAATCATTAGTATACCATTGATGGGAATAATTACCACCACCATTCAAGAAAAACTTATATTTTTTTGAAATATTCACGTAATAACGTGCAAAACCGCCCAACCCACCTCTAATTGCAATGCCTACATTTATAGATTTCTGAGAATCTGAAAAACGTGAACTTGAACGATAACCATAAACCCCAAATCCTCCATCTATACCAATTGCAAGATTATTGGCAATAAAATATCCAAATCTCTGCCATTAAAAAACTAGTAATAAAAGACGTGGTTTTGTATATTGACAATAAGACAAAAATTCCCGATTGAGTATTAACTAAGTAGCCAACGCATTTGGTGGCACATTTGCAAAACCGCACAAGCCAATGCTATAGCCAAGTTTTGCAAAAGAGCCACCAAGCCAACGCACCAAGACAGAGTAACATGGACAGACAACAACACGACATAAAAGAAGCACGAACCGGTAACAGCGGTTTTGCAAAAAAGCAGGTTCAGTTGTTAATTGAACATTCCATCGTATAATTCTTGCCCTTAAAAATTAATAAATTGGGTAGTTTAAATTAAATCCCTATTTTTGCCCCTCTCTTAACAGGGTGACATGGCCGAGAGGCTAGGCACGGGTCTGCAACACCCTTTACGGGGGTTCGAATCCCTCTGTCACCTCGCATTGAACCCCTGCATTCGCAGGGGTTCTGCATTTTTAACCCCTAATCAACCTTTATCTAAGTCAAAATACCGCTTCGCCAAACGTATATTTTCTCTCCACTTTTCAGGTTTTATCCTCGATAAGGGTGTGCCCTTCACCGAATTTTTCCATTCCGCATCACTAATCTCCTCAGATAAAAAAGAAATATCGTGATGTTTCCCATCCAGAGGCGTAAACCATCCCGTCGTATGCGCCTGCCCAAAAGAATTCCATGGACATACCTGTTGACAAATGTCACATCCAAACGCCCATCCCTCCAGTTGATTTTGTAATGGCTCAGGAATCTGTTCTTTAAGCTCTATTGTTAAATACGAAATACATTGAGAGGCATCAATCTGATAAGGACTTAATGCCTGCGTAGGACAAGCATCTATACACTTAGTACAAGATCCACAGTGATCGGTTACCGGCCCATCCGGCTCAAGCGCTAAATCGGTTAATATCTCCCCTATAAAATACCAAGAACCCTCACCTTTTCGGATTAGATTCGTGTTTTTCCCTATCCATCCTAAACCAGCACGGGCAGCCCAAACCTTATCCATTACCGGAGCAGAATCCACAAAACATCTGGCTTCCACCTGCCCAAACTGTTCCCGCAGGATTTCAATTAGTTTTTTTAATTGTGCCTTTAATACTGAATGATAATCGGGCCCCCAAGCATATTGAGATATCTTGGGTACATTCAATTCAGGGGTGTTATTGATTTCCGGTTGATAATTGGCAAGTACCGATATAACGGAGCGGGTACCGGGCATAAGTTTTCTGGGATCCACCCGTTTTTCAAAATGATTGCCCAGCCAATCCATTTTTCCCTGCCGGTTTTCCGATAAAAATTGTTCTAATTGTCGAGCTTCATTTTCTAAAAAGGTGGCAGTAGAAATTCCGCAGGCATCAAAACCCAGTTGTAATGCCGCTTCTTTAATCGCTCGAGAGGCAAGAACTTTAGGAAACATCAAATAAGGATCCTTTGGTACCCTTAAAGGTTCTCTGAAAATGTTGGTAGGCTCTTTCCGTCACTTCTCTACCCCTCGGGGTACGCTGCAGAAATCCCTCCATAATCAAATAGGGTTCATATACTTCTTCAATCGTTTCGGCTTCCTCTCCAACGGCGGTTGCAATAGTACTTAAACCCACAGGTCCACCTTTAAACTTATCCATAATACATAATAAGATTTTCGAATCCATATCATCTAATCCTGCATTATCAACATCTAACGCATCGAGTGCCATTTTAGCAATCGGCACGGTAATCTCTCCCTTTCCTTTGATTTCAGCGAAGTCTCGGGTTCTTCTTAATAAGCGATTGGCAATTCTGGGGGTTCCTCTACTTCGTCTGGCAATTTCATGTGCTGCCAAGGGATCAATCGGTACATTCAGCACTTTTGCAGATCTTACTAAGATTTTACTCAACAATTCTGCATCATAATATTCCAGTCTGGCATTGATACCAAATCTTGCCAATAGGGGAGCCGTTAATAAACCCGTGCGGGTAGTGGCTCCAACTAAGGTAAAAGGGTTCAAGGTGATTTCTACACTTCTGGCATTAGGTCCGGACTCTAAAAGGATATCAATCTTATAATCCTCCATGGCAGAATATAAATACTCTTCCACAATTGGACTCAGGCGATGAATTTCATCAATGAACAAAACATCAAAAGGTTCCAGATTGGTTAATAAACCTGCCAAATCTCCAGGTTTATCTAATACGGGACCTGAGGTGGTTTTGATTTGGGTTCCTAGTTCATTGGCAATGATATAGGACAAAGTAGTTTTGCCCAGCCCAGGAGGGCCATGTAAGATTACATGATCTAATGCTTCTTTCCGTTGGCGTGCCGCTTGAACAAATATTTTGAGGTTTTCAACGATTTTACGTTGACCGGTAAAATCCTTAAATCCTTGAGGCCTAAGTGCCAGATCCTCATCGTTATCAAATGATTGTCCGGATTGAAGTTGCTGATTTCGCATGAAAGAATGCTTACTTCTATACCCCTCAAAGGTACAGCATCTCCGCACGATGTGAACAATTATTTATAAATACTGTTAATGACAGTGGTATTTTTGAGGTTCAATCCACTTGTTCAAAAAGCTTTTTCTCTTTCTTATATGCCATTAATTGCCTCCATCTCAGGCATTCGGGGAACCATTGGAAGTCCCCCAACTCCTAATCTCAATCCGCTTGAAATCACACGCTTCACAGCTGCCTATGGCACTTTGTTGCAACAGCAGGGTAGGCCTCTTAAAATAATCATTGGTCGAGATGCACGCCCTACCGGTGAAATGATTTCCATGATTGTTTGTGGTACGCTCATCGCAATGGGGTTTGAAATTATTGATTTAGGATTAACCACCACACCTACAGTTGAATTGGCCGTGCCTGCTGAAAAAGCAGCCGGTGGAATTATCATTACCGCTTCTCATAACCCCCTGAATTGGAATGCACTTAAATTATTAAATCACCTAGGTGAATTTATTAGCGAAAGTGAGGGTGAAGCTGTCATGGAGTTTTATACTAATCAACAATTTAAATTTTCTCCAGCCACCGAAATGGGGAACTGTAAAATCAATAATAGTTACCTTGATTATCATATACAACATATATTATCGCTCTCTTTAGTAAATAAACCTGCTATTCAAAAAGCGGGTCTTAAGATTGTAGTAGATGCAGTGAATAGTTCAGGAGGGATTTATGTGCCTGCTTTATTAAAGGCATTAGGAGTGAAAGATATTATTGAAATTAATTGTGTGCCCGATGGTAACTTTAGTCATAATCCTGAACCTTTAAAGGAGCATTTAGGAGAGATTTGTAAACGGGTATTATTGGAAAGGGCTGATCTTGGAATAGTAGTAGATCCAGATGTAGATAGATTGGTATTTGTTACCGAAGAAGGAGAATTATTTGGGGAAGAATATACCTTGGTTGCAGTAGCAGACTATATTTTATCCCATACTCCGGGAGCTACCGTTTCTAATTTATCTTCTACCCGAGCTCTGAGAGATATCACCCTGAATAAACAACAAAAATATACTGCCACCTCAGTAGGGGAAGTAAATGTAGTGGCAGAAATGAAACAAACCCAAGCCGTAATTGGAGGAGAAGGAAATGGTGGAATTATTTATCCCCCTTCCCATTATGGAAGAGATGCTTTGGTAGGAATCGCTTTATTTTTATCGCATTTAGTGACTTCCGAAAAAAAGCCATCCGATTTGCGGAATCAGTATCCGGCGTATTTTATGTCCAAGCAAAAAATAGAACTTACTCCTGAAATGGATGTGAATTTTGTTTTAGAGGAAATTCAATTAAAATACAAAGCGCAATTACCCAACACACAAGACGGTGTTAAAATAGATTTCGATGACTCTTGGATTCATCTTCGTAAATCCAATACTGAACCCATCATTCGAATATATACAGAAGCAACCACTCAGCAAGCAGCCGATAATTTAGCTAAGGATATGATTCGTATGATTCAGCATATGATGGATAACACCCATTAATACAAGGGGTTTTTGTAATTTAGTATTCTCCTTTTAAGATTGTAAATCGAGTTACGAGTAATCTTTTAATTCCAACGATATGAGGGTTTACCTTGATAATGCTGCTTCCACCCCTTTAGATCCTGAGGTACTTTCAGCTATGTTGCCTTATTTAACTGAATTTCAAGGCAACCCTTCCTCTGTTCATGCGCATGGCCGACAATTAAGATCAGCCATCGAAACCGCAAGAAAAGAAATTGCGGCTTTATTCGGCGCAAGCCCAGCTGAAATAATTTTTACCAGCGGTGGAACGGAAGCAGATAATCTCGCAATTAAATCTGCTATCAAAGCATTTCATATTACCCATGCGATCTCCACTCGAATTGAACATCACGCGGTAACCCATACCCTCGAAGCATTAGAATCGGCTGGAGAAGTTAAAGTAAGTTGGTTAGACGTTGATTCAACAGGACAAATTAATTTAGACGCGTTGGAAAATTTATTATCCCAAAATCCCAAATCGTTTGTTTCCTTAATGCATGCCAATAATGAAATTGGCACCTTATTACCTATATCAGAAGTATCTCTGCTCTGTCAAAAATATTCTGCCTTATTTCATTCCGATACTGTTCAAAGTATGGGGCATTATTTTTTCGATTTAAAAAAATATCCTATTCATTTTCTAACCGCTGCAGCACATAAATTTAATGGCCCTAAAGGGGTTGGATTTTTATATATGCGGGAAGGAACTATTATTCCTCCTCAAATCTCCGGGGGAAGTCAGGAACGTAATTTAAGGGCGGGTACTGAAAATGTGGCGGGTATTGTAGGAATGGCCTATGCATTAAAAAAATGTTATGCTAATCTGGAAGAAAAAACAAAGCATTTATCGGATTTAAAAGAATATTTTAAAAATAGATTATTAGAATCTTTTCCGGGGATTTCATTTAATGGAGAAATAAATCCTGATAAATCATTGCCGACTGTATTAAATGTAGCATTTCCTTCCTCAGGCGAAGATTTAATGTTATTGTTTCATTTAGATATTGCAAATATATCTGCTTCCGGTGGGTCTGCTTGTACATCGGGCAGTTTGCATACCTCCCATGTATTGGCGCATATCGGTTGCGATCCACATCGGGCTAGTAATTCCGTTAGGTTTTCATTCGGAATTCAAAACAAAAAAGAAGAATTAGATTATGTGATTGAACAACTTAAATCTGTTCTCAAAATCCCAGTAAAATAATATTACCGAATATACACAGGCGAAAAATAACTTCTACCTGAACTATTCAATTGAATACGATAAATTCCAGGTGAAATATTTTCGGGTAATTTAAACTTAATATATTTTGATGCATTTGAAGGGATAATTTCATCCCCAATTATTTTACCCGATAAATCAAATAATTTTATTTCTCCCGAGATTAAATTCTCTTCTAAATCATTATTATTAAATTTTATCAATAAATGATCTCCTGCTGAAATTGGATTGGGAATTAATTCTATTGAATTCGAAATTCCATCTTGTTGAAAAGAAATCAACTTGGGTTCTCCATAAATAATATCCCCAGCTGAGGTGGTCATTTTAATTCGATAAGAAACCGGAGTATATTCTGGAAAAGCATCAAAATATTGGTAAGCATAAATACCTGGATTTATTTGAATAGGATTTGAATTTATTTTTATTCCCTGAACGGGGTAATTAATCTCAATTTCCATCGCATCCGGAAGTTCTCCCTCAGGTTCAAATTCCCAAGAAATTAAATTGCCATTTCCTTCGGTATTAACTTGAAAATATTTCAACCGAATCGGAAGGGGAATACAGCCTGGACATGAATAGGTGGTATAAGTAGCTGCATTTGTGATGGGATCAAATAAAGAAAAATTACCATCAGAATTTGCGGGAACAAAATTAACGGGATCATACGTAACGGCATCCGTACATCCCCCTCCAAAATCAATGGTCATCGTGCGTATGGAGGTATTGCTGAATTTACCAATAGTTGAATTGGAATTGGTAAAGACCACATAGATCGGACCTACATTACAAGAAGTACAAAAATTATAATTAAAAATAGGGCCACCACTGCAAAACACCAATACATAAGCAAAAGGAGGAATAATCCCACCGGGAGATTCCACCAATAATCCTGGACATCCAGCATTTAAGGTAGCGACTACAGCAGCGGTAGTGCCATTGGGGATTTGCCAGTTATTCGTTCCGCAAGTTCCATTGTTACAATAATTTGTTCCTCCACCTTGTGGAAAAGTAACAATCCAGGTATTTAAACTTAAAGGACTCGTTCCATTACGGAAGGTGAAAAATTCATCCCGACCCTCATTGGTATTTCCTCCACAACTGTTAACCAATATTCCAGTGATCTGCGGACATTGCCCATAAAGCTGTGCGGTAAAAAAACAGAAAAATGCAAGGAGTAAAAGGGGAACAGAAAATGTTTTCAATTATCGCTCTGAATATAAACAAAGATAACCCGAAATTATTTCCACAATATTAAGGTTTATGTAGTTGTGCTGTTTTACAACCCTTACTTTTGTGTTTTAAATTAATTATCGAATTCATTCATGCAAACCGAACATATTTCTTGCTTAATCATTGGATCGGGTCCGGCAGGATATACCGCTGCCATATATGCTGCACGTGCAGGACTCAAACCGGTTATGTACACCGGAATACAACCGGGTGGTCAACTGATGATAACCAATGATGTGGAAAATTTTCCAGGATATCCCGAAGGTGTTATGGGACCTAAGATGATGGAAGACCTACGTTTACAAGCTGTTCGTTTCGGAACTGACGTTCGATACATGATGATATCCGAAACCAAATTAGGCCAATCCCCCAAATGGGTTAAAACGGACGATGGGAAAGAATTAACCGCGGATACCGTAATCATTGCAACCGGCGCCTCGGCCAAATGGCTGGGAATACCTTCCGAAGAACGATTAAATGGATTTGGCGTATCGGCTTGTGCCGTTTGTGATGGATATTTTTTCCGTCAACAAGAAGTTGCCATTGTGGGAGCAGGGGATACCGCTGCCGAAGAAGCTACCTATCTCGCTAAACTCTGTAAAACCGTTCATATGATTGTTCGCAGAGATGTTATGCGAGCTTCTAAAGTAATGCAAGATCGCGTATTAAATACCCCCAATATTAAAGTGTATTGGAATAGCGAAACAGAAGAAATTCTGGGAGAAAAAGCAGTAGAAGGCGTAAGAATCATAAATACCCAAACTCAAGAAAAAACGATCATTCCAATTACCGGATTTTTTGTGGCAATTGGACATCAACCTAATACTGATATTTTCAAAGGACAATTGAAAATGGAGGACACCGGATATATCATTACTGAAGGTAAATCAACCAAAACAAATTTACCCGGTGTGTTTGCCTGCGGAGATGCGCAAGATGCGATCTATCGTCAGGCAGTTACTGCTGCAGGAACGGGATGTATGGCTGCATTAGATGCAGAACGATGGCTAAGCGAACAAGGTCTGGTATAAATTATTCCCAATCTGGAATATTGGGATTTATTCTGATATCCCTATCTACGATATTGGTTTGGGGCGGAATCAACGCTTGTTCTGATCCTACACCGGCTGCAGATAATACACAACACCCTACTGGGTATCTGAATATTAACGATTCTGTTAAATATGTAGGAATCGCCACTTGTCGCCAATGCCATGCTTCCATTTATGATTCCTTCCATCAAACCGGAATGGGGCAGTCTTTTGATTTGGCATCCCCTCAAAAATCAGCGGGTAATTTTATCCATCATAAACCTATTTATGATGCTAATAGTAACTTTTATTATTATCCCTTTTGGGATAATAACACTTTATATATTAAAGAATATAGACTTTCGGGTAAGGATACTGTGCATGTGTTAAATCAAAAAATTGATTACATCATTGGATCAGGTCAACACACCAATTCTCATTTGTTTCAAGTTAATGGATATATCTATCAAGCTCCCTTTACTTGGTATGCTCAGAAAAAACAATGGGATATGCCCCCGGGATTTGAAAATGGAAACAATACCCGCTTTAATAGAATTATAGCTTTAGAATGTATGTCCTGTCACAATGCATATCCAGATTTTGTGGAAGGAAGTGACAATAAATTTAAATCTGTATTACAAGGGATTGATTGTGAAAGATGCCACGGACCGGGTGCTTTACATGTAGCCTCTATTCAAAATGGGAACAGAATAGATACGAGTAAATATGCGGATTACACCATTGTAAATCCTCGGAAGTTGCCGCTATCTCTTCAAATGGAAATTTGTCAACGTTGTCATTTGCAGGGAAATTCAGTATTAAAAACAGGTAAAACATTTTTTGATTTTAAACCCGGAATGAAACTTACTGAGGTGATGGATGTATTTGTACCCGCATGGAAAGGAGATAGCAGTTCATTTATTATGGCTTCTCATGTTGAAAGATTAAAAATGAGTAAATGTTATCAGGCATCCGCTCAAGCATTAAATTGTATTACGTGTCACAATCCGCATGTAAGTGTGAAGTTTACGGGCAAAAAACATTTTAATGCGAATTGCCAAAATTGTCATCAACCCGGAAAACAAAAGGGTTGTTCAGCTTCTATCTCTTCCCGAAACGCTAAAGAGGATAATTGTGTGCAATGTCATATGCCGACCTCTGGTACCGAGGATATTCCGCATGTAACAACCCATGATCATTTTATTCGAAAGCCCGTTAAATCCTTACCAAAAATAAAAGCACGTGAATTTGTAGGATTAGTTTGCCTTACAGATTCTCACCCTTCTGCGTTAACGAAAGCAAAAGCGTATTTAAATTATTTTGAAAAATTTGACGCCAAGACTCAATATCTGGATTCAGTTCAAAAGTATTTACCCTTAATTTCGGATGCACCCGAAAAGTTTATTACCCAAGTACATGTTAATTATTTAAGTCAGAATTTTGTAGCCATTCGCAAATTATCTTCTCAAAATGAAAATTGTTCTGAGGGTTGGACATGTTATAGAGTAGGGGAGGCCTTTCAACAATCTAAGGAATTTTCAGCTGCTCAAGTATGGTACGCGAAAGCAGTTCAATTAATGCCATATTCCTTAGATTTTAGAAATAAATTAGCCAATAGTTTGATAGTAACCGGAAAAACCAAAGAAGCAATTACGCTGTTGGAAGAGGTTATTAAAGATCAACCTCAATATGTTCCTGCCTTAAATAATTTGGGGTATGCACTTGTGCTTATCCAGCAACCTCAAAAAGCAATTCAATATTTTAGAAAAGCGTTGTCTTTAGATCCAGATTACGAAAAAGCGATGGCAAATTCTTGCTCTTGGGAATTAAATTATGGACAAAAAACTATTGCTCGAAAACTAGCGTTGCAATTGATTGAAAAATATCCAGGTAACCCGGAATACATTGCATTATTGGGTAGAAGCCGTTAAGGCTAGATGAGGATTCCTAACCTTCACCATATTTTTTACCGTATCTTTGAGGTAACTATTTATGCTATTTACTGACATGAAGCCGAATACAACTATACGGCCTAGGGAAGTCCATTCCCAGATTGGTCGTCATGTGCTCGCAGACGGATTTCCGTTTGTTTTGGATATGAAAAAGAGTCACGGAGCGTATTTACACGATGCGGTGACCGGAAAAGAGTATTTAGATTTTTTTACTGGATTTGCCTCTCTTCCCTTAGGATATAATCATCCTAAAATGCTCAATGATATTGAGTTTAGAGAAGAACTTCTGGAAGCCGCTTTGATCCATCCCGCCAATGCAGATGTATACACCGAATCCTTTGCGAAGTTTGTGAGCACTTTTGGTAGAGTAGGGATTCCCGATTATTTGCCCCATGCTTTCTTTATTTCCGGAGGAGCCTTAGCGGTTGAAAATGCTATGAAAGTAGCTATGGACTGGAAAGTGCAGAAGAATTTTCAAAAACAATTTACCCGGGAAAAAGGATTTAAGGTCATCCACTTCGAACAAGCTTTTCATGGTCGTTCGGGTTATACCCTAACAGTTACCAATACACAACCTAATAAAACGAAATGGTTTGCTAAATTTCCAGATTGGCCAAGAATCGTTAATCCTAAAATAAAGTTTCCTCAAACACCTGAAAGTGTAGCGAATCTTATTCAAATTGAACAACAAGCGATTGCTCAAATTAAACAAGCATTTATAGATCATCCAGATGATATTTGTGCAATCTTAATTGAACCCATTCAGGGAGAAGGGGGAGATAATCACTTCCGTCAGGAATTTTTAGAATCCCTCAGGATTTTATGCGATGAAAATGAAGCCTTATTGATTTATGATGAGGTGCAAACCGGAGTAGCAATGACCGGTCGTTTCTGGGCACATCAACATTTTGGAGAAAATGCAAGACCAGATTTATTAGCCTTCGGCAAAAAAATGCAAATCTGTGGAATATTAGGTGGACCCAAAGTAGATGAGGTGGAAACCAATTGCTTCGCAGTATCCTCTCGAATTAATTCTACCTGGGGTGGTCATTTATCGGATATGGTGAGAAGTCGTAAAATTCTTGAAATCATCGAGGAAGATAGATTGGTACAAAATGCAGCATCCTCCGGAAACTATTTGTTATCTGCTATGGAAGTCATTGAAAAAGAATATGAATTTGTATCTAATGTAAGAGGACGTGGGCTATTTTGTGCCGTGGATTTGTTGCATTCAGATCAGGTGCAAAGTGTAATTCAAGAGGCTTATTCAGAAGGCTTACTGATTTTACCTTGTGGAGAAAAATCTATTCGTTTCCGCCCAATGTTGCAAATTCAGGAAAACCATATTGAGGAAATGATCAAAATATTAAAAAGAGTACTGGATAAGCAAAAATAATGAGCAAGGTTTCAGTAGAAGAATTAGCGGAGTTAACCCCCAGCAAAATAGTAGCTGAGCTAAATAAATATATTATTGGTCAAGAGGAAGCGAAAAAGGCCGTAGCAATAGCACTTAGAAATCGTTGGAGACGCATGCAGGTGCCGGAACAAATGCGGAAGGAAATTATGCCCAACAATATTCTGATGATCGGGGCGACAGGAGTGGGTAAAACTGAAATTGCGCGACGCTTGGCTCAAATTACCCGCTCTCCATTTATTAAAGTAGAAGCATCAAAGTTTACCGAAGTGGGATATGTGGGCAGGGATGTAGAATCTATGGTGAGAGATTTAGCTGAACAAGCCGTTAATTTGGTGAAAGCTGAATTTATTGAACGCGTAAAAACAAACGCAAAACAACAGGCAGAAGAAATTCTACTGGATTTACTCGTACCTCCAGTCACTTTATCCTCACCCGCTGAATCCAATGCTGCTCAATCTTCAGAGCCTAACGCTACTCCCTCTGATCACGAATTAAACCAAAATACTCGGAATCATTTCAGAGAGAAATTAAAGTCGGGAGAGCTAGACGAAAAATTTGTTGAAATGGAAGTTACGCTTCCAAATCCCAGTGTTCAAGTGGTTGGACCCGGAGGAATGGAAGCCATGGAAGGTCTTCAGGAAATGCTCTCGGGCATGATGCCGGCCAAAAAGAAAAAACGTAGGCTGCCCGTTAAAGAAGCGCGTGAAATTTTGATTTCAGAAGAAGCCCAACGGTTAATTGATATGGAGGCTGTTACCCGTGAGGCAATTTTTAGAGCCGAAAATCAAGGGATAATTTTTATTGATGAAATTGATAAAGTTGCGGTAGGAGGAAGCCGTCAAGGCGGTCCAGATGTTTCACGCGAAGGAGTTCAAAGAGATTTGTTACCTATCGTAGAAGGCTCCGCCGTAAATACCAAATATGGAACCTTAAAAACAGATTATGTTCTGTTTATCGCTGCAGGGGCTTTTCATGTTGCAAAACCCTCCGATTTGATTCCAGAATTACAAGGAAGATTTCCGATAAGAGTAGAATTAAATGCGTTAACGGAGGATGATTTTTACCAAATCCTTACTCAACCTCAGAACGCATTAACCCTTCAATATAAATCTCTTATGAAAACTGAAGGAGTTGAACTTCAGTTTGATTCAGATGCCCTAAAAGAAATTGCTAAGATTGCCTTTTCCGTAAATGCGGAAATTGAAAATATTGGTGCCAGACGTTTACACACCTTGTTTAGTGCCATCCTTCAAGATTGGTTATTCAAAATACCAGATCAATCGGAGGAAACTGCATTTCATGTAACTTCGGACTTCGTAACCCAACAGCTTAAGCCCATTTTTCAAAAAAAGGATTTAAGCCGTTACATCCTTTGATGAATTGACTGAACATCAATATTCCTTTCGGTATCTGAGATTTGCAAGTGCTAGCGAATTGCCCGAAGATGAACAAAAACTTCTGGAACAAGCATTTGAAGCTTCAAAAAATGCCTATGCTCCCTATTCAGGTTTTAATGTTGGGGCTGCGGTAGCCTTGGCTGATGGTACCTGTTGGACAGGGAATAATCAAGAAAATGGAGCTTATCCATCTGGTTTATGTGCCGAACGCACTGCCTTGTTTACCATTGGTTCCGCAGGAAAAGCTACCTTAATTCGAAAGATTGCGGTTCGTGCATTTAGTAATCAATTTACATTAGATACCCCAGCAGGTCCTTGTGGTGCCTGCCGTCAAGTAATGCTGGAATATGAAAAAATTTCCAATTCAGAATGGGTTATTCTGTTGCAAGGAGAAAGCGGAGATATTCTCAAAATTCAAGGAGTAGCCTCTCAGTTATTGCCTTTCTCATTTGACCTCAATCAATTAAGTGAGAATAGCTCGAGCATTGAATAACTTATGAGGGTCAAGCTTTGCCTGCCTTTAGGTAGAATTTTCTTACTTTTCTTATTATCCGGAGTTATATCTAATTCTTCTTCAGCACAAATCATTCAAGTGGTTTGCCAAGGGAAAGGTGGACAAGATTCTTCTTTTTATGACATTTTCCAGTTCTCCGATAATAAATATTGGATAGGAGGGGAATATGGCATTTTAAAACAATTAAATAATGAAGGAAATTTAACCTCCGTTGTTTATCCCAATTTAGGTGTCAGTATCTTAAAAATTGCCCAACAAGGAGAGGAATCTATCCTCATGGCAGGGGATAAAGGTACCTTGTACCGAAAAAAAGATAAGTTATCAGCCTGGGAAATTTTTCAACCTGCAGGTTATAAAAATAAATGCTTTTATGACCTTACGATTGTTAATGATTCCATTGCATTGATGTGCGGAGGCAAATCCAAAATAGCTTACGGAAAGAAAAGCATTCCTGGAGGATTTATTTTAAAGACTGAGGATAGAGGAGTTACTTGGAAAAAGGTTTTTGGTAGAACCGTAAGAATGTTTTGGAGAATAAAACCCATGAAAATAAAAGGAGAGTTTTATTTATTATCCTATGCACCTTGGGGTTCCAGAATTTTCAAATCGTCAGATAACGGTGACTCTTGGAAAAAGACCGAATTTAAAAGCAATAATCTTTGGTATGATTTAAAAGTAAATCCTTCTGGCAATTTAATTTGTCATGGAGGCAAAAATGGCCAAATATATCAGAAAGGTTCTGGTTGTATCGATAATCTGTCCGATAGCAAATCTAGAAATCAGCTTCTTAAACAACAACCCCTAAACTGGGTTTGGGATTATGGGTTTACCGACGATTGGGAGGTCATGACCAGTATGCGGGGACAAATGAATATTAAAAATCAAGCGGATGAAAATTGGCAACTTATTTCTTTACCCACGGGTGGAAATCTATATAAAATTTGCCCGAATACTCCCAATAGCTTTTGGGTGATAGGCAGTCAGCAAGGCGTTTACAGAGTTTCTCTGCCGGATGGCGAAACCTCGAAAAAAACTTCATCCAAATCTGAGCAATAATTCCTGACAAACCACTTTGTCAACAGGAAAAGTCATTTCCGCTTCCGCATTTTTTAGGGATTGCCACCGAAAAATTAAAGATTCTTCCTTAATCTCTTCAAAAGAAAAGCGATCCTTATGTATATGTAATTTCTCAATTTCCGGACAATCAATAAAATAGTACATACTAATCAATTGCTCTTTGGAATTGAAAGCAGAGGCTTGAAAGAAATCATTGGCATAAAATAATTGAGTAGGATTAACCACCAGACCGGCTTCCTCCATAAACTCCCTGCGGATACAATCCCCTAAACCTTCTCCCAGAATCAATCCTCCACCTGGAAATTTAGTAAAGGATTTTCCCCAACGAATCTCATCCGTTACCAGTACCTCGTTCTGACCGCGTAAAAGTAAGCCATACACCCTAAGGTTGATTTTTTCAATCATATTCTAAATACTTGATTATCAATAAATAGATTCCATTGATTCTTTGGTAAATTACGCAAATGAAACACGTCACCAGAATAGGTCAAGTATTTTTTATAACTCTATGTTTTATAAGTAGTTGTGTATGGGGGCAAGTAGGGGATACCTCAAGCTCTGATACTTTGGTTACTCCCAAAAACACAAATAAATTGATGAAATATCAACGGTTTGATATTTTACTTTCCAGAGGGTTTTTATTATCAGAAGGCCCAGATGCTGCTACCGCTCCAATAAATTCCGCTCGTTCAGGTACAAGTCATTTATCGTTAGGATTTAATCTTGTGCTTTCTCATAGATTATCAATTGACTTAGAACCAGGATTTTCATTTTTTAGAATCTATTTTTCGGATGGAGGAGAAAAACGTTTTCCGGTTTCAGATTCTGCAGGATTCTCTAAAGAAAAACTAAGAATAGCTTATCTCGATTTACCAGTCTGTTTACGGATGAATATTGCTTATGAAGATGAGGTTACCCCGATAGCGTTTATTCAAGCCGGAGTTGGAATTGGAAGACGTATCGGAAGCAGTTATAAATTCACCACCAACGATACAAAAGGAAATGAATATGCGATAAAAAGTTATAAAGCAGAAGGCTTGGAACTTTACCGTTTATATGCATTAGGAAGATTAATTTACAAAAGAATCGGCGTACAGGTAACTTATAGATTTTCAGATATCTTTCAACAAAATCTAAAAACTAACTCTGTATCTACTGGAAATATTCCGGTTCCAAGAACTACAAATGTAGGGGGGGTAGGATACCCGCGATTTGCAAACTGGGAATTTGGATTTAGTATAATTATTTAAGAGACTTTTAAGCTACCTCCTGATCCTCAGCTCTTTTCTATTTAACATAATATAAATTATAGGATAAAATAGATAGAAAAGAACTCTACCTGTTTTTCATCCAATTCTTATCCCTGTGACTTGGGCTTGCTCGTATCCGTAGTTTCTAAACGAGAAATCGCCATCATCTGACGTAAGGTTTCCTGCATACCCTCAGGAGAACCATCTAAAAAAATCACATTGCCTTTTCCTTGTTCTGCAAAATTCTTAACAGCTTCGGTCCACATGCTGAACAAAATTAAAGAAGCATCAAGATTGGCATCTTCCATCATCCGGGCAGCTTTTTGCATACCAAAAGCAACTTCTTCCCGGAATAATGCAATTCCCTGACCTTTCAACTGGGCTGCAACTTTCTCAGCTTCCGCGGAAATTTTAATCGCATTTCCTTCGGCCTCAGCTGCCTTAGTTTTGGTTATCAATAAGGCTTTACCTTCATTTTCAGCAGCCGCCAATAAATTATTGGACGCCACAACCTTCGCCATAGATTTCATAATCTCAGCATCGAAAGTGATATCATTTAGTTGCAAATCAATCAAATGGTATCCCCATTCTTCTAAGGTTTTATCTAATTGCTCCTTAACGGCTTCAACAATATCTCTTCTTAAGGACAAAACTTCAGATTGCTTTTTGGTCGCCACAAACGAACGAACGGACGCTTCTACGGTTCTTACCAAAGCAGCCGTGAAATTCTGCTCATTCACAAACTTAAAAGCCACATTTTTAATGGTTTCTTCCTCTTGATTTACCACCGCAAATAACAACATTGCGGTAAAGTTTACGTTTGCCTGATCTATGGTAACTGCTTGAAAAACAAGCTCTGAAGATTTGTTCTGAATGGAGATTCTTTTGTCCACCCATTCAATAAAAGGAATTTTAAAATTTAATCCCGGCGTGAGACAACGATTATATTTTCCAAAAATGGTGGTTACCGCTATGTATCCTTGTTGAACCGTTGTGAAGGAAAACAATACACTGAGTAGTCCTATACTACCAATTACTATCCAAACCATACCTTATTTTATTAAATCTATCGGAAGGTAGCCCAATTTTTTGGGTTAATCAAAATGGATTTCCCGCAACGTAATCTATTCGATGATAACTGGTTATTTTCTCTTCAATTTTATAAACTCCAGATAATGCCCCATGTTTATCGGTAACATTTTCTCCGGTTGGCGTAAAATAAGTAGTAGGTAAAATTTTTCTACTTCTGGAATTGCCGGTTAGGGATTTGCCTTCCCAAGCTTCAATCGCCCGGATTCCGCCTTCTTCCGGAACCGGATGCCAATACTTCAGAACTGGCAACAATGCCAAGGTTTGATCTTTCACATCTCCATTTAAAAAAGATTCCACTTCTTCTACCCCTTTTCTAGACCCAATAAACAAGGGTGTTCGTTGGTGTAGCTCATGGGGCGTCAATTCTAAAATTCTTTGAAACCCATTCGTAGCTTTTCCTCCAGCTTGTTCAATAATAAATGCCATCGGATTTGCTTCGTACAATAATCTTAATTTCCCATTGGGTGCATCTTTTAATCCAGGATATAAAAACAGCCCTCCTTTTAATAAAATTCGATGTAAATCTGCCACCATCGATCCAATATATCGGGCGTTATAAGGTCTTCCTTCTGATTTTTCTTCTTCTTTAATCCAGGCTAAAAATCTACGAATCGGATAATCGAACTTAAAATAATTTCCTTCATTAATGGAATAAGAATTTATTTTTTCAGGGATTTGCATATTTCTATGCGACAAGAAAAATTCTCCTAAAGACGGATCCAAGGTAAATCCATTGACTCCAAAACCTGTGGTGTACACCAACATCGTGGAGGATCCATAAATAACATATCCTGCAGCTACTTGATGCATGCCCGATTGAAGACAATCTGCTAATCCAGGTTCTGGCATGTTTTCCAATCTTCTGTTTATAGAAAAAATTGTTCCAATAGAAACGTTTACATCAATGTTAGAACTCCCATCTAAGGGGTCAATCATGACAATATATTTAGCATTTTTAGATACAAGAGAATTTACCCGGATGAATTCCTCATTTTCTTCTGAAGCAATCATACAGGTTGCGCCCCCAGCAGACAAGGCATTGATAAATTGTTCGTTGGCAAAAATGTCTAACTTTTTTACCTCTTCCCCTTGTACATTGGTTTCTCCTGTGATTCCCAATATATCTACCAACCCCGCTTTGTTTACTTCCCGATTTACAATTCTGGCGGCTAATCCAATATCTCTTAACAATTGAGATAATTCTCCAGATGAGAAGGAAAATTCATTTTCCCTTTCAATGATAAATTGTTCAAGCGTTACAATTTGACGAACAGATTCCATAATCCTTCTTTAATTTTTAGTACTGCAAAAGTAAACATTCCCGAATAGTAAGAAATCATCAATTCTTATCCATAAATCGCTCCCGGATGTATAGGCTCTTTCGTTTGAATATTATCCCAATCGATTAAAAAGGTTTCAATGGTTTGATACACCCATTCTAATTCCGCATCGGTAATACAATAAGGAGGCAACAAATACAGCACATTTCCTAAAGGTCTTAACAATATGTTTTTATCCAAAAACCATTGATAAATATAGGGCCCCACCCAAGATAGATATTGAGAATCTTTCCCTCCATCTTCGAGCGTTATGGCAAAGATTACTCCGCAACTTCTAACTTCTTTTACCCAAGGATATTTTTGAAATCTAGAGATTACCGCTTGATGTTGTTTACTGATTCTGGATATATTCTGAAAGTATTCTGGATCTTCTAAAAGATCTAGACTTGCTACGCCGACTGCGCAAGCCATGGGATTAGCCGTAAAGGAATGTCCATGAAACAAAGTTTTCATTCGATCATCCGACCAAAATGCTTGAAAAATTTCCGCATTCGCAGTAGTAATTCCAAGCGGTAAAAATCCTCCGGTCAATCCTTTGGAAAGGCACATCAAATCTGGCTTTAGGGCAACTTGATCAGAGGCAAACAAAGTTCCAGTTCTTCCAAATCCTGTCATCACTTCATCTGCAATTAATAACAAATGATACTTTTTTGTCAGGGTCAAAATATATTCAAGTTCTTCCGGAGCATAACAAATCATTCCTCCTGCACCCATTACAAGCGGTTCATAAATAAAGGCAGCCGTTTTACCTTCCTCCCCTACCCTGATGATCATCTCTTCTATTTCCTTTCTATTTTGAGGAATAGGATCTGGCAGATAGGTAGTTTCAAATAGATTGTCGGCATAAGGCAAGGTAAATGCAGATCTTCCCGAAACTGCCATAGCACCGAAGGTATCTCCATGATACGCATGTTGAAAGGCCAGGAGTTTGGGTTTTATTTCCCCTTTATTATGCCAATATTGAATCGCCATTTTAATCGCGACTTCAACAGCAGTAGAACCGTTATCACTATAAAAAACCTTGGCTTGCCAAGGCAAGTGCTGCAGGATTTTTTCTGCCAATTGAATCGCTGGCGTATGGGTGAACCCAGCAAAAATAACCTGTTCCAGTTGAGCAACCTGTTGTTGAATGGCTGCCACCAACTTGGGATGGGTATGTCCATGTAAGTTTACCCACCAGGAACCGATGGCATCCAAAATTTTTCGTCCGTCGCTCAACTGCAACCAAGCGCCCGAGGCCGAAACCACAACGCTGGGATTGCCCCCGGTTTTCATTTGGGTATAGGGATGCCAAACTGCCTTTGCATCTCTAAGCTGCCATTCTTCCATGATCCGAAAAATAATAAATATGTATATAAAAAG
>Ga0214923_10000352_pt1 | contig 70812 bp, 55 predicted proteins | sample LL1510_MetaG_FD_177993 | JGI IMG/M metagenome (GOLD analysis project Ga0214923, IMG submission 177993) | Freshwater microbial communities from Lake Lanier, Atlanta, Georgia, United States - LL-1510 | ecosystem: Environmental > Aquatic > Freshwater > Lake | place: USA: Georgia | collected...
CCGGACTCTCCCTCGCGGCGGGCGCGGGGCGCAAAGCCGGAGTCACCCTCGCGGCGGGCACGTGGTTGGTAACCGGAGTCGCCGTCGCGGCGGGCACGTGGTTGGTAACCGGAGTCGCCGTCGCGGCGGCCGCGGGGCGCAAAGCCGGAGTCACCGTCGCGGCGGGCGCGGGGCGCAAAGCCGGAGTCGCCGTCTCGCGGCGGACGTGGCCTGTAATCTGAGTCTCCGTCGCGGCGGCCGCGGGGTTGGTAACCGGAGTCGCCGTCGCGGCGGCCGCGGGGCTGGTATCCTCCGTCAGACGTATCCCTCCTCCCCGTTGATCGGGGTAAATCGAAGGAACGCATCTCTTTACCGGAACGGCCTCCGCCAGCCGAAGTTGAAGGTACTGAACCTGTGCTTGGCCGACCAGAATCACCAGAGGCAAACATCTGATCGAGCTCGCGTTGAATCCACTTACTTTTTTCATCGCCTGTACCTTCCTCCCAACGCTGCAGCTCCTTGCGCTTGCTCGCTATCCGCGTCTTACGGTCAGGGCCGGCACCTGACGATTGACCGGCTGCCTTACGATTGCGTGGTCCACTGCCCGACTGTTCATGATCATCCATAATAATAACCTCAAAAGAGGCGCAAAGGTACGAATAATACCCCTTCGGCAGGCAAAAAGCTTCGCGGCACGCTAAATGTCGTTGTTACGAGGCGGAAGAAGCGCGGCATCCGATTGTACCAAGTTCTCGTTGGAAGGTGGAATTTGATTGTTTGGGTCATCAGCAAGCACGGCGAGGTCCGACAATTTAGGAAGATCGGCCAAAGAGTTAACCCCGAGATATTCCAGGAAAAACTCGGAGGTACCGTATTGAATGGGCCTGCCCGGCGACAAGCTTCTGCCGGTGATTTCGATCAATCCTTTTTCAAGCAGTCGCTGCACCGCATACTCACAATTGACCCCACGAATGGCCTCAAGTTCGGGGCGACTAACAGGTTGTTTGTAGGCGATGATCGAGAGGGTTTCCAAAGCAGCAGCGGATAATTTCTTACGGTTGCGGTCGGCCACATCAAGCAGCAAAAGTGCGTGCTGGTCGGGGTGTGAGAAAAAAGCAAAACCCCCAGCCACAGACCGCAGTTGGAGGCCCCCTACCCGTGCCGCCCACTCATCCACCAACCTTCCCATACCTTCTTCCACATCGGATACAGTAATTTCGGTTTGGTGATAACGTGATAATACATCGGCCATGTGAACCGCCGTGATGGGCCTTTCGGCAGCAAAGATGAGGGCTTCACAATCGGCCCTCCAGGATTCGGGTAATCGTTCCATCTTGAAGTGCGCCAAAACTATTACTTTTATCCCGTTTGACGTATCCCCAAACTGATTCTTTATGAAAAACCGTTGGAACTTCCTTTTGATGGTCGCCTCGATGACTGCCCTAACCCTGAGTGCTTGCAAACCTAAAACCGATGCCGTGAACGAAACTGAAACCGAATTTCAGGTCATGACCGAGCAATTTGCCGACATCCAGATTCTGCGCTACAGAATTCCGGGATGGGATTCCCTCACCCTGCAACAGAAGGAATTGGCATATTATCTGAGTCGGGCCGCCCTCGCTGGCCGGGATATGATCTGGGATCAAAACTATCGGTACAACCTATTGATCCGCAAGACGCTGGAAGAAATCGTGACCCATTACGAAGGAGCGCGTTCGGGCGACCAATGGGAGGCATTTATGACCTACACCAAACGGGTTTGGTTCAGCAATGGAATCCACCATCATTACAGTACACGCAAAATTGAACCGGGTTTCGATGCCACCTATCTCTCAGCATTGATGAAAGGCAGTCAGAAAGCATCATTTCCGAAAATCCAGGGGCGTGTGAACAATGCCCCCGAACTATTGGCCTTTTTAACACCCATTTTGTTTGATCCCGCAGTGGATGCCAAACGCGTGAATCAGGAATCAGGGGTGGATTTAGTTGTGTCGTCGGCCAACAATTTCTACCGCGATGTGACGCAAGCCGAGGTGGAGGACTTCTATGCATCTTCGAGAAAAACAAGCGAGGCCAGGCCGGTTTGGCACGGTTTGAACAGCCGATTGGTCAAAGAACAAGGGAGAATCACAGAAAAGGTATGGAAGTCGGGTGGACTATACGGTTCCGCGATCGATTCAGTGTTGTTTTGGCTTGAAAAAGCAAGGGCCGTGGCTGAGAACCCGGCTCAGGGCAAGGCACTTTCGTTGTTGTGCACCTATTATCGTACCGGTGATTTAAAGGTATGGGATGAATACAACATCGCCTGGTTGGCCGACACTTCCTCGGTGGTGGACGTGGTGAACGGATTTATTGAAGTGTATGGTGATCCATTGGGCATGCGTGCTTCGTATGAGTCGGTCGTCTCCATTCGTGATCCTGAAGCGACCCGTCGCATCAAGGCGATAGGCGACCAAGCCCAGTGGTTTGAAGACCACTGTCCGATTCTGCCCGAACACCGCAAGGCGGAGGTCACAGGCATTTCTGCTAAAGTCATCACGGTGGTGCAAGAAGGGGGCGATGCGACCCCGTCGACGCCCATCGGCATTAACCTGCCCAACTCCGATTGGATCCGCAAGGAGCATGGGAGCAAATCAGTTTCTTTGGGAAACATCGTGTATGCCTACGACGAGGTAGCGAGCAAGGGCAGTGCGATCAACGAATTCGCCTGGGATCAAGCCGAAATTGATCGAGCCAAGCAGTACGGGGCACTGGCAGGCGCCTTGCACACCGATTTACATGAGGTGATTGGACATGCCTCGGGTCAACTCAACCCAGGTATTGGTACGCCTAAGGAAACCCTCAAGCAATATGCGAGTACGCTCGAGGAGGCCCGCGCTGATTTGGTGGCACTGTATTTTATCATGGACCCCTATCTGATTGAATTGGGGGTGATGGAAAGCTTGGAAACGGGAAAGGCGGAATACGATGGCTACATCCGAAACGGCCTGATGCAGCAGTTGAGGCGGCTCGAGCCCAATGAGCATTTGGAAGAGTCGCACATGCGCAACCGTCAACTCATCGCGGCTTGGGCTTTCGAAAAAGGGGCCGCAGAGAAGGTTATAGAACGCAGGACGCGTAACGGAAAAACATTTTTTGTGGTGAACGACTATGACAAACTCCGGGTTTTGTTTGGTGAACTGCTTCGAGAGATTCAACGGATGAAGAGTGAAGGGGATTTTAAGGCGGGGGCTCAACTCGTGGAGCAATATGGTGTGAAGGTGGACCAGAAACTCGCTGAGGAGGTTCGTCAACGCTACGCCCGTTTGGGTAGTCGCGCCTATTCGGGCTTTATTCAACCCAAACTCGTGGCGGAATACGACAATCAAGGAAAAATTCGTGATGTGAAGGTAGAATATCCCAACGATTTCACTGAGCAGATGCTCGATTATGGACGAAACCACGCCCACTTACCCGTGGTCAATGATTGATGAATTGAGCGCTGTTGTCATGCCGGAAACGCTCCTGGGAGGGCTAAACAGATGAATACGTACTGGCGATTGGTGCAATTTGCACGCCCGCTGCGGCGCTACATCCCGCAATACCTGTTCTTTTCAGTGGCCGGAATCTTCTTTGGGGTGGCCAATTTCACCCTTTTGATCCCCTTATTGAACCTGATTTTCGATACGGTTCCGGTGGCTGTGGCCGAGCATCCAGGTTCATTCCGCTTCGATGAAACCTATGTGAAAGCTTTGTTCTTCTACCATTTCTATGGTGTGATGGCCGATGGGGGCAAGATGGCGGCCTTGCGCTTCGTCTGCGCTACGGTCCTCACATCAGTCATTTTGTCCAACTGCTTCCGTTATTTGAGTCAACGTTTGCTCAATGGCCTGCGCACCATGGTTGTGCTCCGTCTTCGTCAGGCCTTATTTACCCAATTGAGCAGTCTGCATGTGCATTTTTACCATAAAGAGCGGGCAGGCAACCTGATTTCGGTGGTTTCTAACGATGTAACAGAAGTAGAACATTCCATTGTGAGTACCTTTCAAGTGGTTTTGCGTGAACCCCTGGTGCTGTTGGGCTATTTACTCCTGTTGCTGCGCATTTCGGTGGACCTCACTGTATTTGGACTTATTCTGTTGCCGGTGACGGGGGTGGTGATCGGAAGCATCACCCGTCGCCTTCGTCGCGAAGCTGGAGCCGGGCAAGAATTGTTAGGTCGCCTGATTTCCTCAACCCAAGAGGCCATCTCCGGCATCAGAATCATTAAAGCGTTCAACGCCCACGAGGCTGTTCGGGCCCGCTTTGATCGCGAAAACAGTGAATACCGCCAGGTACTTAAATCTATTTTTCACCGCAAAGAACTGGCTTCGCCGGTTTCTGAGGTTATGGGAATCGCGGCAGTGCTCGGCATCATTCTTTATGGGGGTTCTCTGGTGATCCGAGGCCAGGGCGCCTTATCAGCCAGCGAATTTATCACTTATATTATCCTTTTCTCACAGCTGCTGCCGCCTGCGAAAGCGATGACCGCAGCGTTCACCAACATTCAGCGTGGACTGGCAGCAGCGGATCGGATTTTCGACTTATTGGACCGAACGGATGCCGTACAAGAGCGAAAGAATGTGCCGGCTGTGCCCATCCACGCCCTGAACAAGTCGATTGAATGGGTCGGTGTGGGTTTCCGGTATGGGGATGAATGGGTGCTGCGCAACATCAAGCTTGAGATCAAAAAAGGGCAGACCGTGGCTTTGGTCGGGCACTCGGGCAGTGGTAAGAGCACCTTGGCCGACCTCATTCCCCGGTTCATGGACCCACAGGAGGGCAAGATATGTGTTGATGGAGTCGATATTCGTGATCTGAGCCTAACCCAATGGCGTGCCCTTTTGGGTATTGTGGGTCAGGATAGCCTCCTGTTCCATGACAGCGTATTGGCCAACATCGCGTTTGGTGATGTGCCACCCGACCGTGCACGGGCCGAAGAGGCTGCACGGGTAGCCTACGCCCATGATTTCATTGAGGCTCTTCCCCTGGGTTACGACACGCCTGTGGGTGATCGTGGGCATTTGTTGAGTGGTGGTCAACGGCAACGCTTGTGTATTGCCCGAGCCATTTACCGCAATCCCCCCATACTTATTTTGGATGAAGCCACTTCGGCCCTCGATACGGAATCGGAGCGCTGGGTTCAGGCTGCTTTGGCGCGCATTATGGTTGACCGCACCTCGCTGGTGATTGCCCACAGGCTCAGCACGGTTCAACATGCCGACCGGATTGTTGTACTGGACCGTGGGCAGATCGTTGCCCAGGGCACCCATGATGAATTGCTGGCCGGGAGTGCGCGCTACCGCCGTTTTATCGATGGGGCGTCTGAGGAGCTGCCCGATGAATGATTTTTGGTCGGTCTATTGCCGCTCGGACCATTTACTTCCCCCTTAAAAAGCTCAGAAGCAACAATTTCATAGTAACCCCCTGAAAAAAATCAGAAGCAACGAGATTTTGAATTAATCTGGAAAATCGGCCAGATTTTCGGTGGTTTGTTCGGCTGGACTCCCTGCATGCAAACGAAAGTCCGCGTATTGTTGGTCGATGTCATTCAAAATGGACCTGATTTCGTGGGGATCCGGACTTTGTACAAGTCGCATACGGTACTCTTTGAAATCGGGATAGCCTTTGAAGTAGGGTGCATAGTGCCGTCGCATCTCCAGTATCCCTAATTTTTCGCCCTTCCATTGCAGGGAACGCTCGAAATGGATGAGGCACGTGCGTACCCGCTCAGCGGTATCGGGCGGATCAAGCTGACCGCCAGTTCGCATAAAATGTTTGATTTCGCGAAAAATCCAGGGGTACCCAATGGCTGCCCGGCCAATCATGATCCCGTCTACCCCGTAGCGGTTGCGGTTGGCGAGCGCTTTTTCCGGACTGTCGACGTCGCCATTCCCGAAAATCGGTATGTGCATTCGGGGGTTGTTTTTGACCTCCCCGATGAGGGTCCAGTCGGCCTGTCCTTTATACATTTGAACCCGGGTGCGTCCGTGAATGGCGATGGCTTGAACGCCAATATCCTGTAAGGCCTCGGCCAGGTACACCACATGTTTGGAGTCTTCATCCCAGCCCAATCGGGTTTTGACGGTGATGGGCAGCGGGCTTCGGCGCACCATATCGGCCGTTATGCTGAGGAGCTTGGGCAGGTTTCGAAGCATGCCCGATCCAGCTTCTTTGCAAACAACCTGCTTGACTGGGCAACCGTAATTGATATCAATCAAATTGGGGGCCGCTTGAACCACACGGTCGACCGCTTGAAGCATGGCCTCGCGTTCGCCCCCGAATATCTGTATGCCCATCGGGCGCTCATCGTCGTAGATATCGAGCTTCTGCACGCTCTTGTGGGCATCCCGGATGAGTCCCTCGGAGGATATAAACTCGGTATACATGAGGTCGGCTCCGTTGCGGTGACAAACAGCACGGAAAGGGGGGTCGCTCACGTCCTCCATTGGGGCAAGGAGCAGGGGAAATTCGCCCAGTTCGAGCGGGCCAATACGTACCATCGGAATAAAAAGCGCGTAAATTTACCTAAAATATGGTCTTACTTTGAATACGCCCCTCCGCGAGCAACATCCTGTGGCGCAGTTGTTCCTCCTAACCGGGCTCTGTGTGGGCTTGGCTTTAACGGGCACGGTTCTTCTATTTTACTTGGCGCCGGCCTTAACGGGATTTTCTCTGGATGCCATGGGCCTTGATTCCCCGACACCAGAACGTCTTTTGCCCCTGTATTGGTTGTCGCAGGGGGTGATGCAGATGTGCATGTTTGTTTTTCCGGCCCTGATCTTCTTGTACTACTTCAACTACAACGATGTAGCGAACCCCCTGATCAAGCTGCGGACTGTACCGGCGGCAGTTTATGGCCTTACCCCCCTGTTGGCAGCCGGTCTCCTGCCCTTGGCCTATAGCCTGCATGAGTGGAACCAATCGTTGCACCTTCCCCCTGCGTTTGCGGAATTGGAGGATTCCTGGCGGGCCTCGGAGCGACAAACAGAACAAATCATCAAGGCTTTTTTATCGGCCCCTGGTGTTCAGGCCCTGCTGCTAAACCTTGTTGTTTTGGTGTTTTTGCCTGCCTTGGGCGAAGAGTTGATTTTTCGCGGCATTGTTCAGCGCATTTTCATGCGTTGGGTGGCATCACCGCATGTCGCCATTTGGATCTGTGGGGCCTTGTTCAGCGCCATCCATATGCAGTGGCTTGGTTTTTTTCCGCGTTGGCTTTTGGGTGTTGAACTGGGCTACTTGGCTTGGTACACGGGGAGTTTGTGGCCAGCAGTTTTGTCGCACGCCACCCACAATGCCCTGTCGGTTTGGATGGCTCAGGCGACAGGATTCTCTGATCAGTCGAATGTTGGTTCTGAGGTGATGGGCGTTCCGTTCGCGTGGGTGGCGGGAGGAGTGGCCTTAGCCGGTGTGTCTGCATGGTTGATTTATAAACAACAACGGGACAAACCATCTTCATAAATTTTAAAATTATAACATTTATTATGCCCAATTGGCAATCAGTTTATGAAGGCCCATCGGAATGGCAAGCCGAATTGGTGAAGGCCGTATTGGAGGAGCACGACATAGACGCCGTGGTATTGAACCTACGCGATCGGTCTTATGGCAATTTTGGTCGGGTTCGGGTGATGGTTGAGGAAGGCAACTATGAGCAGGCCATGATGTATCTTCGCCTCAGTCCACCCAACCCCTGATGAAACTGAGTGAACGTGCACTTCTGCAACGAATTCTGACCGGAAGCGTATTGGTGACCGCGATATTGGCGTCGCTTTGGTGGGGTTTTCCCGCCTTTGCCCTTCTATTTGGAATATTGGCGCAAGTGGGCCTTTTTGAGTTCTACCGAATGGCCGTGCCCCGTGAGCGCCGGCGAGAATACATCGCCTCTATGTTGGCAGGGGGTATATTATATACGGGCATGGCGCTGAGCGCTTCTGGGATGGTGGACCACGGATGGATGGTACTCATGATTCCATTCTGTGCGTTTTTTCTTCTGATCGAACTCTACCTCAACCGCGATCAGCCATTTGCTCATGTCGGCCTCACCTTTCTTGGGCTTATTTACATCGTTCTGCCCTTTGGCTTATTGTCCTATCTATTGTTTTTACCCGATGAGCAGTATAACCCCCAGTTGGTATTGGGCATTTTCGTGTTTTTATGGACCAGCGATTCGGCTGCTTATGTGGTTGGCCGAAGTATGGGTCGCACCAAGTTGTTTGAGCGTATTTCGCCCAACAAGACCATCGAGGGGAGTGTTGGTGGCATTTTGGCTTCACTCATCCTGGGCTTTTGGGTTATGCCCATTTGGTGCCCCAGCTTAACTGCCGCTCAATGGCTGGTGGTGGCTGCCTTGGTATCGGTGGCGGGTGTTTATGGCGATTTGTTGGAATCGCTCTTGAAAAGGAGCTTCGACCGCAAAGATTCAGGTAGCCTTTTGCCAGGGCATGGTGGGGTGTTGGACCGTTTTGACTCGCTTATTCTCTCTGCTCCGCTGGTTTATGCCTATTTGCGTCTGGTGCATTGGGGGTGATGGCGGGTGTATGAACAAACACAGCTTTTGTATTTTTGCCCAATATCTTTGGATTTTATCATCATCCCTTCGTGAAATCACGCGTTTTCAGTTTCATCATCGCCTTGTGGGTGTTCATGTGTTTGCTCACATCCTGTGTTGAATCTTCCCGAACCCGCAACAGAAGCATTGAATTGTTTGTTTTTTTGGCCCCCGATTGCCCGGCTTCTCTGTAGTATATCCCTGAATTACGCAAAGCACATGAATATCTTATAGCGTGTACAGGATGAGTGCACCGTGACTATCGGATCAGCTGAACGGTTCCCCGGTAAATCCGATTGGATCGGCCGCTGTATTCGCGGTATCGGATCGTGTACGGATATATCCCTGCCGGCAAGGGGGCTCCATTCTCGGTACCATCCCACCGGAAATTGAGTTGGTCTGAAAAATAGACCTGATGCCCCCAGCGGTCGTAAATACGGGTTTCCATGTCGGCGATTCCGAAGGAAACCACAAGAAATGAATCGTTTCTGCCATTGGCATTGGGGGTAAAGGCGTCTGGTGCCAATATCCGGGAGGTGATTTTAACACATACCGCTTGTTCCATTTCGGCGCTGCATCCTGCGCTGTTTTCCACGTAGAGGCGAATGACGTAGCGCCCCGTATCAGCATACTGGAATCTGGGGTATTGTCCGGCTACATACGGAATCTGTCGCCCATCGCCAGGATACCAGGTGCCGGTGACGGCACCGACTGATAAATCGATCAAAGTGAATTCAGCCTCATGAAGTTCGACACAGCTGCTTCGGTTGGGATTCACTGAAAAGCGAGCAGTGATGAATGGATGCTCGCGCATATTCACTGTATCGGTTGTGGTGCACCCCGTTAAGGTGTCGGTCAAACTAAACGCATAACTTCCTTGGGGGCGCAGGAGCACAGGACCTTCCACGATGGGCTGGGTGAGCCACCTGATTCGATACGGACTACCAGGAGAATACCGAATTTCATAAATCCCCAGGCTGTCATAGCAACCCACCTGTGTTTGAACCTTCTGATAGAGCAATGGCGGATGCACATAAACGAAAATTGAGTCGGTCGATACATCGCTGCAGCCATCGCTCAAAACAGCGCGGTACCAACCCGAGGCTGTGGCTGTAAAAACCAAGGTGTCATTCTGGATTCCTCCAGGAAACCAAACCACACTTTTGGAGGGCAACCCTCCAGTTCCGGATGCTACAATGCGAACAATTTCTCCTACGCATACGGTGTCTTTGGAGAGGGATAGGTTGAGGGATAAGTTGCTCCGCACCGTTACCTGTATGCTGTCGCGTCTGAGACAAAGGCCCGCTCCCACTGAGTAAATCAACCAATGCGATCCAACGCCAGCCATTCGCGGGTTAAATTGATTGCCCACGACGCCGGGACCTGAGCATTGCCCACCGGCTGGCGACGCATTCAGCGCCCAAAGCGTATCCCGGTAACAAAACGTACTCGGACTCACTGTAATTTGTGGGCTGGGGATGGCTTGTACGGTCACAAAAAGGGTGTCGCGACAACCTCCCGTGAACGATTGAATGATCCTGTGCACCCCAATTCCGGCTATAGTTGGATTAAATAGCCCCGTCGTGGCACCCACAATGCCTGGTCCGGACCATGTTCCACCCACCACATTGCTGCGCACCAAAAATGGGGGCGACAAAATACAAATCACCGTGTCGGGCTGCAAAACCGGTCGCGGATCAACCCGGATGACCACACTGTCGGTGCAGCCATTTGCAGTATAATACAATCGGTGAAATCCAATACCCACCAGAGCAGGGTTAAAACTCCCATTGCCGGCCGGATTAACCCCAGGGCCACTCCAAATTCCTCCAATTGGATTTCGGCTGAGGGCGGCCGCCGACAACGCATATACCCCGTCGGTGAGGCAACGAGCCACCGTATCTGGCCCCAAATTCGTGCGGATCAGGCGGATGGTCAGACTGTCCGTACAACCCCCGATCGTATATAGGGCAAAGCTTGTGCTCGAAGCGTTGCCATTCACATTGGGATTGAATAAGCCCGTGGACGAATTTACAATACCAGGTCCGGACCAAGTGCCTCCAGCGGGCGTGCCCGATGGCAGCAGCAGTGGGGCATTCAACGGGCAGTATGTACGCACGGGCCCCGCATCGATTTGGATGATTTGTACTGGAAGGCTATCGCTACAACCGTTCACCCGATACACAAGCCAATTCAGACCCGCCAGCATATTTGCGGGGTTGAATCGGCCCAATAGCGTATCTGTTACCCCCAAGCCCGACCAAACACCGCCCAAAGGCGCAAACTGAAGGGTAAAAATGGGGGCGTTCTGACAAACTGTAGCCGGACCAGATATATCAAGTGTATCGATCAGGATGATCCGCATGCTGCTGCAGCCCAGTGCGATGTAGTAGAGGGTATCGGCACGTGCTGAATCGGCTGGGGTGTAAAAGCCTCCTGGCGTAACCCGTGGACCAGTCCAAACTCCGCCTGCTGGCACAGCACCGGTTAACTGAAAAGCGGGGGCAGATGGGCACGCGGCGAGTGTTCGCCCCGATTGTACTTGTACGACCGTAATCCTGATCGAATCTCGGCAGCCCAGGCGGTCATAAAAAATGCTGTGCACCCCTATACCGGCTGTGGCCGGATTGAATGTGCCCCATGGCGCCTGAGTGATCCCGGGCCCTGTGAATTGCCCCCCCGCGGGCGATACCCTGGGTGCCAGATTGAACGCGGGCGACTGCAAACAAACCGTGGTATCCGTTCCTGCCTCGGGCACGGGAGATACCAAAATGATGGTTGTCGCGCTCACCGGGCCATTACCCTGTATATCTTGAATGCTCACAGTATAGGTGGTTGTGCCCAAGGGGGGGCATATTTGATGGGGCCCTGCGGTTGGCGGCAATGGCGGATTCCACGCATATGAATACTGGCAGTCGCCCCCAGATGCCTGGGCTGTGAGTGTGATGCAGCCCCCTGCACAAATGGAGTCGTTGCTCGCGTTGAGGGTGACCCCCAACGGACAATCATGAATAACAAATGATGAGTTTAGGGGAAATACGTAAAGGCTATCGCAAAAATCCAACATGTTTAAGGTCCATTGCAGTCCATAATGGGCACAATCTGAAAATGGACTGTTGACCGTGATCCGCAGCTGAGATGTACTGTCGCCCACACAATTCAAGGCCTGAGCTGCCACAACCGTTCGGGTGGGGGTTCCGTTCAGTACAAATGCCCCCGGATAGACTGAGTCGCAGTGCACACGGCCATTCAGGGTCACATCGATGCTTGATGAAAGACATTGGGCGGTGGCATGGCTGATCACGGGCGGCACGGGTGGAGGCACAACAGCATACCAGGATGCATTCCATCCCGTACAAACCACACTCAAATCAGTTCGAAAATGCAGCGTCATGGCACCGCTAAATGCACGAAGCACGGGTGGTGCGACATTACCCGAAAATGTTCCGATCAAGGTCGAATTGGTATCAGGGCCATCATAAACGCGGAGCACATCGAACAACGCCTCCGTACAAAAATTCTGGAAGTTCATGACAATTTGCTGGGCCACGGGAATACTGATCACAAATGTGTAGTTCTCATTATTTCCGTAATTCCCCGGTGTCACCGGATTGCCGCCAGAATCCTCAAAGAATGCTTTGCAATCGCCTACGGTTTGGTTGTTCATGACATAAATAGGATTCTGGGACCAGGCGTTGGCGGCTGGCCATAGCATAAACAGAAAAAACCAAAAGCGCATCATCACACCCTTCGGTTGATGCGGACGATCGGGGTGACGACTGTATTGCTCCAGAAACCGTCACCGTCGCGCAGGCGAATGGTAAAGCGGGTCTCTTCGAAGGCCCCATTGCCAAATAAAAAAGTGCCATTCAACCTGAACAACAGGGTGCCACGTATGGGCACATTGGAACCGGGCGGACTCAAAGGCGGCACGAAATAGTAGTCGGGTTGCTCAAGCCGGTCGTCTTTAACCTCCAACATCAATTCATCGGGGTTTACACTCCCTAAATTTCCATCTCCATCCTCATAAGCCAAGACGACAGTCACCTGATCGGTGAATTCGATCAATTCCAATGGTGATGCAGACTCAATCCGAATGGCTGGGGGCAATTCGATGCGGTCTACACGCTCTGGGCGACAACCCAGAAGCATGATCAGAACGAGGAAGGCAGTCCACCGTGGGCTGACATATCTAAGGTGATTTACGGGCATGTTGCTGTAGGCTAAGGCGGCTCCGAACCCAAGAATGAGCTGGCTCGGGCGTGTTTGGGGTCCAAATCAGGTATTTTCCTTCGGGCAGTGATGCCAAATCAACGGTGTGGCTAAAAACCACTTGTTCATCGAACAACCCCATGGCTGCTAGGCTCGGCAGCATTGGCTGCACGGGCAGTTCCATACGGACACCCGTTTCCTGGTTGATGCACACCACTTTGGGTGGCGTTCCGCTCATGAATGACAACTGAGCATGCTGTTCGCCAAAAATCGCCCCCTGTATTCTAGGATTGGCTGGGCCATTGGCCGGGGGGTTACCAAACATATCCTTGGCACCGGCATTGATCCAGGCTGCGATGGCATTGATATAGGTCGTTTTTCGGGTCGGCCAATCACTGTCGGGGTCGACTGAAAGGGGCATGATGCCTGAAATGCCATCGATATCGCGCACCACCCGTTCATGGAGCACAGAAGCCTGTGCGTTTCCTGGCACCACACGATGCAGGAAACTGCCGGCAGGATTATTCTTGATCACGGGTTGATAAACCATAGTGTTGTACGAACTCTCGATGGTGCGAAAGTCGGGCTCGAATGTTCCATCGTGGCAGCCCGAATTGCTGCAGGTTTTTTTAAAAATATCGCGCTGTAGGCCAGCAAAATTGTCTAATCCGAACGAGTCTACCGGGTTATTGGTGATGGGCGGTTTGTTCTTGGGGTCGTCGAAGGGGTTTTCAGGCCCATTATTCTTGGAACAAGACAACAAAGAAGCCGTGGACATCCCCAAAATGACCCAAAAACAAGCCTTTGCTATGCGCTGCACGATGGTTGTATGCCTGTATGATTCCATAGCCCGCATTAGATTCGCTCAAATAAACTGCGGGCCTGCCCGGATATGAGTCCAGAAGCCACCATGTTCTGTTTCACCCCAAGTATGTCGCCTATGGTGAGCACATTATCCATCAAGGAGCCCACGGGATTGGTTGCGGAGCCGACCATCAGGTTCTGGGGGACATTCGGACCCGCCATGAGGGTAAACACCCGCATCGAATTTTGGTCGCTGTGGTCGTAGGCATACCAATCATTTTCGTCCTTGATGGGGTTCGGATTCAGGTTGCGTCCGTGTTCCGGTGAGATGATAAAAATGGTATTGCCAGCCATCTCGGGCACTTGATTTTGGATAAAATTCCACAAGAAACCCACCGCGTGGTCGGCCCTGTGCAAGGAGCGGAGGTAGCCGGTAAAATTGCTGTGGCAGCCATCCACCGAATCCATGTTCACCACAGTTAGTGCGGGTTTAAAGGCTTTGATGACCTCGCACGCGAAGCCAACGTTACGAAGATCGCCGTTATCGGCCACCGGCGGCATGGTGATTTGTCCCAGCTGCTGTCGCGCGAAAGTATCCCGCACAAATGACCTAATCTGGTCTTTTTCCTCATCCGTATTTCCGATTTCGGGCAATTGAATCCCACCGGCGGATGTATAAGAATTGTTTAGGAAGTACTTCATTTGCAACATGGGCTCGAGTTCCTCCTCGGGATGGTAGATCCGGGCGTTACTGAGATGCGTTCTGCCAGCGGGTGAAAACGTGACATTCGGCGCTAAAAAATTGCCGCCATATTGAATGCCGTAGGAGGGATGCTCGCTATAGTTGAGCAGTGGAATGCTGTTTCCTATGCGGTTACCCACAAACCAGACTTTGCTCGCCGGTATGCCTCCATGTCGGCGAAGGTATTCAAAAATAGTGGGCGACAAAGGCTTTTCCCGCAGTCCCTGGCTTGCCCCCGTATTTCCGGTGAGCAGGGTATTGAGTCCGGAGAAATGCCCGGCCGTTGTGGCCCGCACCTCAGGAAACAAGGTGCCCAGGCTCTGCAATGTAGATGGCAATATGGCCGGTATTGGCGCGCTGCCCCGAGGCTCTCCAGCCACATCGGTGCCATAGACCCGCTTAGCTGCAGGCTGGGCACCATTCAGCATATTCAACATAATGTTACCTCCAACGGGAAACTGCTGGGCGTCGTCGAGGTAGCGCTGGAGCACCGATTCCTGCTGGCGAACGCCCCCCGCGAACATGACATAGACAACATGACTCGCCAACTGTCGGCCAGTTGCTGCGAACAATCGGCCGCTGGGCAACAAATAGGGCAAAACCAACGTGCCCGCCGCTGTAAGACCCGCTTTTTTGAGGAATGTTCGTCGCTTCATATAGAGGTGAAATAATAGGTTCTTGTTGTGCCGTAAAACAGCTTCGATTTAATTCGATTTAGTAGTATTGGTATTCGTTGCTGAGGGCAAAGCTCATGTAGATGATTTGTGGGGTCAGGAAGGGGTGGGTTTGGATATAATTCCTGAACCAGGTTTTTTCGGCCTCGGTAGGCAGACGGATCAAGAACCTCCGGTAGGTATCAATGATAAACCCATCCACATCGGCGCGCATTTCTGTGTTGCTGGGGATCTCGACATCCGCCCGATTCATGAAGTTACTGAGTACAATCTCAAAAGCTACCTGTTGGTCGCCAATCGACTCAATCAAGTCGCGGATTTCGACCAATTGGTTGGCCGACAATGCCCGCTGAAACAAATTGGCATAGAGTATCGAAATGTATTGCTCGATGCTTTTCTTTTTATTCTTGCCGTAGTTGACCCCCTCCACCGCTACCGGATGTACATCATAAACCACATACTCCTCGCGGCTGCATGAGGCAGACATGGTTCCTAACAAAAGAATGTATAATAATTTACGGATGGAAATTGGCGTATTCATCGGAGATCAGAATGTGGAGAAGTGTGGTATGAAAATGACGATCGGTGTTGAGTTGCCGCTGGGCCGCATACAGTTCGGAGGTCGACGGATCCCGCGCCAGTAATGTTTTGTAGGCCCACATGACCCAGCCTTGCCAAAATTCGCGTTGGGCCACCACAATCTGTATGTAGTCCGCTTTGTTGCTGCCAGGCAGACCAAATAAAGTCGAAGGCTGCGACGCATCAACCATAACATAGGCCCTTTCGAACTCGCTTTGGGATGGAAAACGAAAATAAAGGTTGTCGAAAGTGGCGTTGATGAAGTTGAATGAATTCATGTTGATGAAGTCATAAACAGGATTATCCACCATTCGGGCACAGACACTATCGAGGGTGATCCTGCCGTAGCGGTAGTCGTATTCGCTTTGCATGATTCGCTCGTAGCGCGCAACATCTTCCCTTTTCTGATTGACCGCCATGGTATCGCCATTGAGTGAATCGACCTGTATGCCGAAGCGTAAAATTCCGATTTGTCCGAGTATATATGCATCACTGACCCCCTCCAGCAAACGTACTTTGGTCATTTCATAAAACCTACGAAAGTAGACCGCCTGATAGGACGAATCGCCTGCGGCGGGAACAGTATCTGTTTGCAGCATACGAATCCAATCCATCCGGCGCGCCTGACTGAGGTCGCCCGATCGTAAGTACTGTACGTGTACGGTCATTTCCGAATCAACGGGTTCGCGGCCCAAAAGATCAATGAATACGCGGTTCACATAATTCTCTACCAATATGGTTGGCACATCACCATACCAAGGCGCGTCGTTGTCGGGCACCACTTTTAGGCGTTCGCGGGTGCAGGCAGAGCCCAACTGAATCACCAGCCACAACAGCAGACATTTGGCCGATAAACTAGAAAAGAACTTTTGGCGAATCATCATTGTGCATTACTGGGCAACGAACCTAGAAATTTTGACTAAATTAATCAAAATACAATGATCATCCCCGTTTTCATTTGTTTTTTATTCACGACGATTACCCCTGACGATCAATAAACTTGCGTGCCATCGATTCCCCCATAAAGCGTTTCAGTAAAGCAAACGGTGTATCGCGCAAGTCTAGTAGTAGAAGTCCATCCACCGCATTCCCAAACTGCTCATCGACCCCAAAGGCCAGAAAACGACCACCCAAACGGGTGTAATGCTTGATGAGAGGCGGTATGCCCTTTCCATCCTTTTCCAAAACAGACACCAAAGCGGATAGGTGATCGATCGACCGAACACACGCAGCCATACCTTCCAGATCTACCCCCATCAGCTTTTTGGGCAATCTTGGGGGAACTGGGGCACGGACCAATCTGGCATTTCGGACATCGAGGTGATTTTGGTTGAGGTAATGGAGGATGAGCGCCCGCGACACGGGGTGGAACTGCGCAGACATACTCACCGGCCCAAAGAGCATCGAGTGGGTTGGATTTTGTGCCACCAACCGGGCAATTCCCTTCCACATGAGATTCAACACCCCGCTATGAACTTGGTAGTCGGGGGTGATGAATGACCGGCCCAGCTCTAAAGCACCATTCAAACGACGCGCCAACGGATCTGAAATCTGGAATAAGGTTTCTACATACCTTTTTCGGTGGGCTGTAGTTGTTCCTAATCGATAGGCCCCAACCAAGCGGCGCTTCGAACGATCCCAGACCAGCAAATGCGTGTAATATTCATCAAATTCATCCAAATCGAGCGACTTTCCTGTACCCTCCCCTACCGAACGAAAAGTAAGCTCACGCATTCGGCCAATTTCTTGGAGGGTATTGGGAATTTCAGAGGCCTGAGCATGATACATGGTAAAATCACCATCTGCCTGAATGAATGCGGCTGTAGGAAGGGCAGATAATTCAGCCTCAATGCGCTTGGGATCAACCGAGGGCGCCAAAGGGTCTTGCTGTTTTTGCCTTTGTTTGGCCGACCCCCTTTCCAGAATGTCTTTCAAAATCGCCAACTTCTTGGGCAGCAATCCATAATGTTCGCCACAAACGCGCGTGGCCAGCTGCATGAAACCGACACATTTCTCTCGGTCTGCAAAAGACTTCAACACGCTGTTGGGGATCGGCGAACCCATGGCCAATTGGATTTTAGCACTTTTCGATTTTGATTCTCCCGAAGATGGTTGATTCGGTGGATCCACTTTACGGATCCTACCCATCCAAAGAAGGGATTGCGCTGGACGCAAACCGAAACGTATCGGGATCACCACCGCAGCTGTTTTTCGGGCTAAGTCGGCTGCGTGGGGCGACCAATTTGTTTCATGAGCCCGTTTACCAATCAGGCGCATGTGGTTGTCGCCCCCAGGAAACATGGCCAAACAACCCCCTGCCAATAAGTGCTTGATGGCTTCACGCATCGCATGTCGATTCAATGCCTCTGATGTTGAATGATCATCGGTGGATATCGGCAAAAGCGTATCCCCAACCCCTTCTACGTGCAAGAGCAGCGATGAATATATGAGTCGGGTATCGGGTCTTCTCAACAAGGCCATCGCGGCCAAAACAATACTTTCAATTCCACCCATGGGGTGATTGGCCACCAACAAAAGTGGGGTGCCGGGGGCCGGCCAATCGATGGAAGGCGAGATCAATTCCCATTCGATCCCCAGCGTCTCCAGAATTTCTGCAAATACCCCCTGATCCGTTGTGCGTCCTGTTCGTGGGCCCAAAATAGCGCGCACTTTTTCCAGGGTATTCACCCCCTTAAGCCTACTTAGTCTCCCCAAATGATCGTGGAGCCAACGCGGATACACGCCAGCTGACGACCAAAGTTCACGTACAGAAATCACATCCGGTTTGGACATCATCTTTATTTAAGCCGATCGATAAACTCAGTATTTATGAAGCGCTGAAGGGACAGCGTATACATCGAAATGACGCAAATCTGCGGATTGACGCATGAATCCCTCCAGGCCAGGGCTTCCCTTTCCCTTCAACACCAAGCAGTGTTGGGAATTAGGGCTTGGAAACAAGCTTAAGCGATAATATCGTTGCATATACAACCATATAGCGTAGTGGCCGTGAAGTTCAGGCGCGATAGCTATGCCGCGGCAATCGCCCTTGGCTTCTGCGTTTTTGAGTGTGTTTACCACATATTGGATGTCGGATTGCAACGCAAAATCCCGAACAGGGACTTCTCTGTACGTCCATGCATAACCCAGGCATCCCAAAACGCATACTATAACCGCTGCATTCAGCATGATGAATGGCTTCTGCTGGCTCAGGCTCCATGTATAAAATGGCAACAGCCGCAGAACAGGTAGCGCTGCACAAGTTAGGGTTAAAGTCCACCAAGGATATGATGGAATCAGGTAATGGGGGTGCAATTTTGGGGAAAGAAAGAGAGGAAGGGATGCACTGAGGGCCACCAGCAAAAAAAACAACGCATACTTTTTTAGTTGTGGATCATGCGTGCCTCCATCCGATTTTAAACCTCCGCGCTGTTTCAACCATCGATACACCCCATAACAAAGAAAAAGCAGTGCGAGGGGCACGAGCATTTCCTGAACAAACGTCAAAGCCATATCGATGCGCGTACGCTCGGATCCTACTTCATAGGAAGGCCTTTCGCCTGAAAATACGGCGTGTACTTGTTTTTGCCAATACCCCTGCATGGCAACACGAAGTGGCTTCCATGACCAGCCGATCCAAGTAAAAACCACCAAAACGACGGAGGACCAGGCAGTTACCCGCAGCATTTGGCTGTTCGGGCGCAAGCGAGCCACCGCAAGGAGACATGGTGCCGCCATTGGAAATAAGGCCGGGGGGCCTTTGGTGATAAAAGCTAAGCCAGTTAACAAGCCCAATCCGACCCCTGCACGTAGGCTGTTTGGGCCCATGGCCGACCACACCGCGAGGAAGCTGAATAAAGTAAGTGGATTCTCGAGCATCAATTGTCCGAGCCCCCATAAAGGACCTGGCACAAGGCACCAGAGCAGCACCCACCAGCCCCAGCCATATTGGTTCATCTGACCAGGAACAATCCTTTTCCAGAAGTAAAAAAACGCCGTCCAAGTGCCCGCAGCAATGAGCAGAGAAAAGCTCTTTTCGGTCCACGCATGGTCGCCCATCAATCGAAACCACCATGACCCCATCCAAAACATCAGCGGTGGATGCTCGGCAAACACGCTGTGAAAGGTGTCGCTAAAGCTTAAATGGGTGGCAAACCACACTTCCTGGCTGAGGTTTCGGCAAACAGAAGCATACAATAAGCCATCAATAAAACCACCCCGACCCATTACAGGCGGAATTAGTGTGAGGCAGCATACCAAAAAGGCAAGCAGTGCTGATGGGGATATGGTTTTGGGATTCATGCCGATAGGTTTCACACGCATTGACCGGGATGTGACCACGAAAATACCCACAATTCAATCCAAATGCCAACGATACAGTCAGATTTTAGCTATTTTTGTAGTCTGTCCCTTTATTGATTTATGGCACTTCCCGCACTATTTTATAGACATACGTCTTTTGTTTTTTTACACAAGCGGCATGGAATATGCTTATTGATTGTCATTTTTTTTATTTTTCAATTGCCCCTCACTTCAGCCCAAAATAGCATTCAGGGTACGTTGCGCTACGATAATGTCCAGCAAACTCCCTTGGCCGGAATACCCGTGCGGCTGCTGAATGTAGCGGGCATTCCTGTGGCGTTTGACACCACCAACGCTCAGGGCCAATTTCTGCTGCAAGGCTACCCTACATCAACCTACACTTTTGTTGCACAAGTCGATTACCCCTGGGGTGGCGTGAACAGTACGGATGCCCTGAACGCCCAGCGATCATTTTCCAGCCTACAGACCTACACTGCTTTTCGAAATCGGGTGGCCGATGTAAACGGAAATGGTGTGCTGAATTCAACCGATGCCATTCAAATCAGCAGACGTGTGGGCTTGATCACCAATTCCTTTGCCATAGGCAATTTTCTTTGGGACCCCACGGTTGTGGTGGCTCAGGGTGGCCCCATTCAGCGGGATTTTTTGGTTTTGTGCGGCGGTGACATCAACGGTAGTTATCAGATTTCGGCCACTGCACCTCAGTTATCCATCGACTCCATCGCAGCGGTTGGATACCACACATTGGCCAGGGTTCGCTTCGATCAGCCAGGAAGTGGCCTATTTGCGCGCGGTCTCTGCTGGAGTGCTTCACCCCAACCTGATGTGAACGACAGTGTACTGTTTACGGGCCGCGGAAGTTTCGGTTTTACGGCCTTTCCACCCGAGCTGCTCCCAGGCAGGAATTGGTATGCCAGGGCATTTGCACAAAATGCTGTTGGATTGTATTATTCTCCGCAAGTAGTCATCAGTCCGACACCGGTTGTGCCAGAGGTGCGCACCGACTCTGTCATTTACCTTGCGCCGGGTCAAGTCAGGGCCTTCGCAAGAGTGATTAGGGATGGTGGACAACCATTAACGGATCGTGGCTTTTGTTATGATACATCGGCCACGCCTTTGGTCACCCACGGAATGGTTCATGCGGGCAGCTCAAGTCAGGGTTCTGCATTCGAATCGACCATCAGCGGGCTGCAAGGCGGCCAAATCTACTTCGTGCGCTCTTTCGGAACAAATAGCATCGGCACTGGCTATGGAATGGCACTGAGTTACAGTGCCCCTCCAACAGCGCCTGAAGTGATCACTGGAACAGTGAGCGCACTGCTTCCATTTTCGGCACAACTGGGTGGTGAAATCCCATTCGATGGGGGTAGCCCCATCACGGCACGTGGCATCTGTTGGACTTTAGGCAGGCCACCAACAATTTCAGACGATACGTCCCAGAATGGAACAGGAATTGGTGCATTTGTCGGAAGATTGTCGCGACTTTTACCCTCTAATTCTTATCAAACCAGAGCTTATGCCGTTAATGCCGTGGGGGTTGCATATGGCGCCGTAGTGGTTGTAAATACTCCGCCAGCACCCTACGCCTGTGGAACCCCCATCATTGACCAATCGGGTTTTAGCTATCCCACCATTCAGGTCGGCGGTCAGTGCTGGACAGCCGTGAATCTTAGGGCCACCTCCTACCGCAATGGCGACCCCCTGTTGGGTTCGCTCGATTCAACCGCATGGTCGAACACCCCCTTCGGTGCTTGGACAGTAAACGCGTCTGAACCCCTATTTGATGCGAATTACGGCAAACTCTATAATGCGCACGCAGCCGCTGATGCGCGTGGCTTGTGTCCATTGGGTTGGCGGGTACCATCGGACTCCGATTGGCAGTCGCTTACACAATTTTTAGGTCAAAGTGGCTACGGAAACCTCGCTTCAGATTTCAATGGGGTTGGATTTGCCCTCAAATCATGTCGCCAATTAAACGGTGGAGGTCAATCTGGCTGCGGCACATCAGCGCATCCACGATGGAATAGCCACAACGTTCATTTTGGGAGCGATGATTTCGGCTTTTCAGCCTTGCCAGCGGGCAGTTTATCCAGTTCTGGGGGTAGCTTCACTGCGCCGGGGGGAACTGGCTCTTGGTGGAGTTCATCGACTTCTGGAAGCAGCGCTTGGTTTGTGCAGCTGAACTCTTCTGGCGGCAATTTATCACGCACAACGGGTAGCAAACAAAACGGCAGGTCCATACGCTGCGTGCGCATACCCGACACAAGTGGCTCCATCTATATGCCGCCTGCTGTGATGACTTTGGCGCCTTCGGCCATTACTCCTCAATCAGCCCAAATCAACGCGCGGATTTCCTCTGACGGCGGAGCACCCATTTTAAACCGCGGTTTCTGCTGGAATAACCGCCCAGTACCGACCATGAATCACAACCAAATCAGCTTGGGTCGTGATACAGGCTTTTTCTCTCATACCCTCAATTCCCTGTCTTTTGGCACTTACTACGTACGGGCGTTTGCTGTGAATGCGGCTGGTATCGCCTATGGAAACAGCATTCAACTAACAACGCTGGCGCCACAGGGCGGAAATGCCTGCGGCACAACAAACGTCACCGATGCGGAAAACAACAGCTATGAAACCTTGGCCGTTGGCAGTCAATGCTGGTTGAAGTCAAACCTTCGTAGCCGTCGCTACAACAACAACGATACCATTGCCGATCTGCTGTGGCGGTACCAGCAAAACATACCAGGAATAGGCACCACTACTACCTACAACAACGACACGGCCAATCTGTCGATTTACGGCCGACTTTACAGCTACCTTGCGGCTTCTGATCCTCGGGGTATTTGTCCGACCGGATGGCATTTACCTTCACAGGCTGAATGGAATACACTGGCACAATTCGCAGGTGACACCCTTCATGGAGGATTGAAATTGAAGGCCGCCGTGAATTGGTCTGGCTCCACGGGCGGCGTTGATGCCTTGGGCATGGGCATTCTTCCGTCTGGCATTGGCTATAACGACAATGTATTTTCATTTTTAGGTACCCAAGCCCACTTTTGGGCCTGCGATTCTCAGTTTACGGACGCATTGGGTGGCAACTACAGGCAGATTGGATTCAACCATACCCCGAACCAAACATCTTCGACGCGACTGGAACTGCATGCCTTGTCTGTGCGCTGCATCAAGAATGCATCAATAGCCAGCGTGAATGCAGTTTTGCCCTATGTCATCACCGCGCCCATCAGTGGTATTGGCCAAAATTCGGCCTTAGGTGGTGGACGTATTCTGAGTGATGGAGGCGCTCCCATCGTTTCGAAAGGTCTGTGTTGGAACACATCAAGAAATCCCAATCTGACGCACCCACAGGCCACTGCAGGTGCCGGAATTGCCTCCTTTTCAGTCACATTATCCGCCTTGATCCCGGGTACTTGGTATTACGTACGGGCCTTTGCCACCAATGCTGCTGGAACAGCCTATGGCCCTGAACGGATGTTTCACACCCTGATCGCGTCCACCACATTCAACTGTGGAACGGATTCCATTCAAGATCGATCCGGATTCACCTACGCAACGGTCTCCTTAGGCACCCAATGCTGGACCAGCTCGCATCATAGAGCGCTCGTATTTTCCAATGGTGACAGCATCCCGTGGGTCACAGACAGTATACAGTGGAAAAATTTGACTTCCGGCGCATGGTCGACCTACCAAAACGACTTGCAATATGAACAAGTCTATGGCAAATTATACAATTGGTATGCGATCACCGACCCCAGGAAGCTATGTCCATTAGGCTGGCATGTGCCCAGCAATACAGAAATCACCGCAATGATTAACCACACAGTGGGTCGGGGTTACCCAAATTCTTCTTCGAATGTGAATGGTGCGGGCAGTGCGCTAAAATCTTGCCGGCAGGTTTCTTCCCCTTTGGGCGGAAACTGCAATACTTCCATACACCCCCGATGGAATAGCCACAGCACCCACAGGGGTACTAATGCCCTGGGTTTGTCCATCATGCCCGCAGGAGCGCGCTCCGGAGATGATGGACAATTCACCTCACTCTCTGGATACTGTCTGTTGTTATCGTCTACCCTATCAACCACCAATCTGGTACAGGGCCAGTACTTCCGCAATTCAACGGGCAACATTGCTCCCGCAACGGGAACAAAACCCTGGGGCGGATCCGTGCGTTGTGTTAGAGATTGATTTTTAGTTCGATGGCCAACCTTGCTGCACCTGTGCCCAACAATGATGAAATTTCCTTGCCCCTTTGGGATCGACTGCCTCGGGACCTGCAAACCACTGGCTGGTTATTAAATAAGCGCACCAACGCCTTCCTCAAGGGCCTGTGTGAGTACCTCGATACTACTGAACCCGACCAGGCATCGTTTGCACAGGTACTTATACTGGAATCGCAGCACGCTGTATCTAAATTAGACGGCGAACGCGACCGGGAAAAGCTCTACCAATTTTTGAAAAAGGAACTTTTGAACAATGGGGTCGATCCTGATGCGCTCAAACGCCTCGAGGCGTGGAAACCCCTCCTAAAACCCGGAGAAGACACCCTTCCCGCCGATCTTTCGCTGAGCCTCAATATTGCGCATGTTCAAGCGAAAAAAGCATTCGCTGATGGCAGAATCGACAGTGAGGAAATGATGTCGGTGATGCGGCTCTACCACCTATTCGATATTCCTGAGGCGGAAATGCGGAAAATATACCAAGCTGCATCCGCCCCGTCAGTCGACCGAATTTTGGAAGCTGGTGGGCGCGACGGTAAGGTGAGTCGTGAGGATGCGGATAGCATTCGCCTTTACGCTCTGCTGCTGACGGGCATGGAGATGAATTTTGACAATGTGCGACTCAAAAAATTCCTGAACGCCTACAATAGGGTTCAGTTGCGGGAAGGCGGTCCACTGCTCCGATTAAGCATAAACAATGGTTACAAAACATTCAGTATTGGCGGAAATTACTGGACGGGCCACTGTAGGGTGCAGCGCGTTGAAGGCCGAAAGTCTTTTGATCGGCGAATGGAAGTGTATGTCTATGATGATTGCCTGGTTTTTATAGACCTAACCCAAACAGAGTTAATTACCCCGGGAAACATACAAGATCTGAAAGAGTCGATTTATGCGGTCGACAATACCTCCATTTATAACTGGAAGGAAAAAGATGCAAAAGTGTCTTGGACCTTAAGTCAATTCGATGATCCTGAAGCAGGCAAGCTGTGCTTCATGGTGCTGAACGGCCAAACCCCCGAGCAGTTACATGGTCCGTTTACCCCAGCAGGCCCGACATCTTCCTCTGGTTTTAAGTCAGAAAGCCATCAGACTACGCAGCAATCAGGAAAAGGTGGGAATCCCCGAAAAAAACATCAATCACTTCAGGAGCTCGATCAGTTGGTGGGGTTGACCTCGGTTAAAGAACAGATGAAAAGCCTGTCGAACATGGTAGCATTGCAGCAACAGAGGTCGGCGGCCGGACTGCAAGTTGTGCAGGTGAGTCTGCACAGCGTATTCACGGGTGCACCCGGAACAGGCAAAACTACCGTGGCCCGCCTCTACGCCGATATGCTCCGCGAATTGGGTGTATTGCAAAAAGGGCACCTTGTGGAAGTGGACCGCGCTGGACTCGTGGCAGGCTATTCTGGGCAAACAGCGATCAAAACAAATGAAGTCATCACCCGTGCGCTGGATGGCGTACTGTTCATTGATGAAGCCTACAGCCTCTCGCCCCAAAAGGGTGATGATTCATACGGACAAGAGGCCATCAATACCCTGCTGAAGCGCATGGAAGACTACCGCAACCGCCTGGTCGTTGTGGTTGCGGGATACACCGACGAAATGGACCGCTTCATTGGTTCTAACCCCGGTTTATCCAGTCGCTTCAACCGAACCGTATTTTTTCCCAATTATGGGGCTGAAGAAATGGTTGAAATCTGCAAACGCATCGCCAAGTCAAACGACTATGACATTGAAAGTTCTTTAGAAGAAGCACTTTTGCTGCATCTGCAACAAAAATCCTCTGGAGCTGGTGAGGATTTTGGTAATGCCCGCTACGTTCGAAACCTTTTTGAAGCCATGGTGATCGCCCACAGCAACCGGGTAGCGGCCATTGATCAGCCAGATCGTGCCATGTTGACCCGTCTCGATCCTGAAGACCTCAAAGAAGCGGCTATGGTATTGGGTTGAGTGCCGAAAAAAGTTATCATGAGTTGAATGTCACCTTTGAGGATGGTCCTGTTGTGTCAACGCTGAAGGCAAAGAATTCAGGGCAGAGGCCGACATCAACCAAACGATTCGCAACCAATATACCATGCACGGGAATACCTTGAGTTGGTAGGGCTCCACCCACTCTTTGCGTAAGCTTGATGGGAATATGTCGGTGGGCGACCACGACGACAAAACCCAACATGCGATCAGCAGCAAACGATCCCAACCCGACCGGGAACCATATTTGTACGCCAGTAATACCCCTGCAAGGGCAATGATGAAGGTGGGCGACTCCGCTTTGTGGTTGAAAATGACCATCCAGATCATGATTGATGAGAGCCAAAGACCCCGAAAAGAAAGCGACACCGATAGGCCATCACGCCACCAATTACCCATCAATCCTTGCTGCCGAAGCTGAACCACCCACACCCACAATACAGGCATGATTAACCCAATGAATCCCAACAAAAGCACGGGCGCTTTGGGGAAATGAACCGACAAAAGCTCGCCAAACCAGGCTTGTAGCCATCCCATGACAGACATGCCATAAGAAACCGAGTGATCGTGCGCCAACATATTGATGTAGCTGAGCAACATGGCCCGATAATCATCGGTTGATGCAACGAGAAGAGGTGCTGCACCGAGGACTAAACTGATTACCGCCGCTTTGGCAAGCGTCATACGCCACCGTCCATAAAAAGGAAACAGCGCGAGCGCCATCACCCCAAATAGTTTGATAAAAACACTGCATACGATCCATAGTGCGGGGCGTAATTGCTGGCCTCGTTCCAATCCACCCAATGCCAACATCAGAAGACCGGCAATCAGTGCGTTCGATTGCTCGTTTTGGAGTGAAATCAGCAATTCAGGCCATAAAAAGAACATTCCAAGCGCCTGCTCGCGCCTGCTCCAGTCTTTTAAGTTCAGTAAGCCTACCGCCAAAACACTTGCATTCAACAAATTCCAACCTAAGAGGCCCCAGAAGTCTGGTAAGAGTGCAAAAACGCCAAAAAATAAGGCAAAAGTAGGGGTGTATTTAAAGAGGTCCCAATGTTCAGCCGGCCATGCCTGATATAAGTCCGCACGAGCCAACAAATGATGAAAGGATTGTTTGAAAATCACATAATTGTTGTACTCATGAAAAGGCGCTCCATCGATGGTATTCGTGCTGGTTTGGGCCAGCCACCACGACTGAACCCCAGCACCCACAGCGGCTAATCCAAAAAGGAAGTATGCCAGCAGCAACAGGCTTCGATCTGAGCGGGTCATTTTTCGTCCTCAATGCGCATCCAAAAAGAACAACCATGTCGTTCCACCCTGTCGAACGGCGGCGGCGTCCAAAACGAATCAGCCAAGCTTCTCAGTTCGGGGTCGTGGGCCACGAACCAGGCAGGGAACATGGGTTGGTAGCGCTTGGGGTTGGCCATGAGGGCGACAGCCAAGGGATACTGCTCAGAATATCCCCTTTCACACATCTCATCTGGGTAGTCGTCGGGCAGAAATACATCATGAATGTGTACGATCACCCCTGGCTGCAGGCGGGGCAGTATTTCCATAAAAAAAACCGTGGCATCGGAATTGGGCAAAACCCGGTGAGAGTTGTCGACATACAAAACATCCCCCGGAGCCAATTCTGTGGCCCAATCAATGTTGGCCTTTTCCAAAGGGATTCTCCATACTTCATCAGCCAGCTTCTCTATATCCGTACGCGGCTGGGGGTCGATACTGATGATTTGGATGGCAAACTCCCCTTGTGTGGCCGCCATCCGGGCTACACGGGTGGAATTCCCAGAACCTACCTCGAGGTAGCGGCTCGGACGAAGATGCATCAGCATTCCATAAAGAGACACCATATCGAGTCCGGGCAAAAACCCATTGTTCCAGACAGGGCCAGTCCAGTTTGGGGGAACCGCATTGGCCAGTGGAATATGGGCAAGGGCTTGGGCATGCCCCATAAATTCTATGAGCAATTCACGATAATTCGACCGCTGAGATTGCATCAACACTTGAAGTTCTGGATGCGGACTTAGGCCATGTCCATATCGCGGTTTCAGGTCGACCCGGTAATCGAGAAACAAATTTTGATAGTGTTTGCTCAAGAAACGATACCAACTCCGTGCACCAGAAATTTTCATGCTTTGATAAAATGTGTTTTTTCCATTGGGGTTTCCACAATGTCTGATGATGGCATGAGCCAGAGAACTGCCGAAGGGAGTACTTTCTTCCAGGTAGGCAAATCATGTCGGCCGCCCTCAACCTGTTGATACGACACATCAATGCCTTGTTTATACCCCTTTTTTATCAATTCCGTGATCAGATCCAATGTATCATCGATGGAGTCTATGATGCCATTATGGTTACGGTCATTGGTTTCGTCGCGTGTGCCCGCTTGAAAAAAAAACTTTAACCCATTCCTTCGCTCACCCATTCGAATCATCCGATGGGCAATACGGTCCTGATCAGTATAGCCCTGGTGGAGATCGCGGCTTCGCCACCAAAATGAACCCGATAAACTCGCAGATCCTGCAAAAAAATCGGGGTATTTCCACGCAAGGTCGAATGCGGTGAGGCCACCCAATGAACATCCCACAACAAAACGCCGATCGGGGTGGGATGGGCATCGTGCAACATGTTCCAGCCAAGGCAGGAGTTCCTCCAGCACAAAACGTGCGTGCTGGTGTGCGAGCGATCCTCGTCCTTTAAAATCGATTTCTCCGACAACCCCATATTCTTGTAGTCGCTTTTCGGTGTGCACCGCAACCACCAAAGGCATCCGCTCAACACCCGTTTTTTTTAGTTTTTCGGGCAATTCATTCAGTCCCAATCCCTTCCAGTCTTGTCCGTCTAATACAAGAAACAGCGGGTCACCATATTGAAAATGAATTGGCACAAATAATTCCAGTGAAACTTCACGTTTTAAATATCTGGAAGCCAAGCACTTACTGATATGATTGACATGGGGATGAGTGAGGTTCTTCATGTACTGGCCCAATACATGAAACTATGGGGGAAAAGCCGAAATAAAATCATCCTCATATCTTTCTAATCAATTGCTACAGATTTGCTCAAAAATACTGATTCCTATGCGTCCAAAAAACCAGAATAATGAACATTCTTTTTATTCCTTAAAATAAATTATTTTTGCAATTCATTTGAAACATTGTTTTTCTCACAATTCTTCAAGCCAGAACCACTATTTATTTTTAACCAAATTTTCACTAAAATTATCATGAAAAAAATCGGCATTTTATTCGGACAAGAAACAACATTTCCAAACGCCTTAATCGATAGAATTAATTCCAAAAATGTGCCTGGAATTACTGCAGAAGCTGTTTTAATGTATCATGTTGAACAAGGAAAAGCCACAGAATATGCCGTTATTTTGGACCGAATTTCGCAGGATGTACCATTTTATCGCGCTTATTTAAAAAATGCGGCCCTACAAGGAACACAAATCATCAACAACCCATTTTGGTGGAGCGCCGATGAAAAGTTTTTTAATAATTGTTTGGCTATACGCCTGGGCGTTCCTGTTCCAAAAACGGTCCTGCTCCCCTCCAATCAACTTCCACCTGATACCACTGAACAATCTTTTCGTAACCTTGGCTATCCATTGAATTGGGAGGCCATAACGGAACACATAGGCTTTCCAGCTTATATGAAACCTCATTCTGGGGGTGGATGGAAGCATGTTTATAAGGTCAATCATTTAAATGAATTATTTGATCGGCACAGGGAGGCGGGCTCTCTGGTTATGTTGTTGCAGGAAGAAATAGTATTTGAAGAATATTACAGATGCTATTGCATCGGCAGGAAGTATGTTTTGGTGATGCCATATGAGCCCAGAAATCCGCACGAATTGCGCTACACAACACAATTCAAGCCGAGTGAACATATGGTTCATCTGCTCACAGATTATGTTTTACGGCTCAACAATGGGCTAGGCTATGATTTTAATACCGTGGAATTTGCCGTACGGGATGGCGTTCCATATGCAATTGATTTTTGTAACCCCGCACCCGATGCGGATGTTCATTCTGTGGGCGCAGCAAATTTTGAATGGGTTGTTGAACATGCTGCGCGATATGCCATTGAATGTGCTTTAGAGCATAAGTCGGACAGAAACAACATCACCTGGGGAAATTTTGTCATTCAATCAACCGATCAATTCCTGAAAAATAATCAGGGCGCTGCCGAAAAAAATAGTGGCTCAACTACCGCAGCAAACGCCCCAAAAATAGCATCAAATATTGCTGAACCGAAAAAAAGAGGCAGGAAACCAAAAGAAAAAATCGAAAAAATAGAAAAAACAGAAAGTGAAGTAAAAGCAATTACGGCTGAACCGAAAAAAAGAGGCAGAAAACCGAAAGAAAAAATCGAAAAAATAGAAAAAACAGAAAGTGAAGTAAAAGCAATTAAAGCCGAACCGAAAAAAAGAGGCAGAAAACCTAAAGTGAAAATAGAAAGCGAATTATCTGCAATTACGGCTGAACCGAAAAAAAGAGGCAGAAAACCGAAAGAAAAAATCGAAAAAATAGAAAAAACAGAAAGCGAATTATCTGCCATTAAAGCTGAACCGAAAAAAAGAGGCAGAAAACCGAAAGTAGCCGCTACAGTTGACCAGTTAGAATCTGAAAAAACCGCAAAGAAATCGGTAAGCAAGAAAAATATGGGTCGAGCTGCTGAAAAAAAGCAGAAGGAAGAGCCCGTACTTTCAGTTGAACGCAAACCGAAAAGAGTCAAAAAATTGAATTTGACGAGTCCAAAATCCACCGAGAAAAAAGCCACAAAAAAACCAGCCAAAAAAACTGGCGGCGCGAAAAAAACAAAAATTGAGCGCCCTCCAATCGCCGAATTTGGTTTGGATGCGGTGAACCTTACCGAAAAAATGCAAAATCCCAACCTTTAATGTTTAGCATAGGAATTGAAGAGGAATATCAGGTCATCGATCCCAAAAGCAGGGAACTGGTATCGCACGAACAACAAATTGTGGCGGGGGTAAATGCTATACTGCCCGATCAGGCCAAAGCCGAGATGCATGAAGCCGTGGTTGAGGTCGGCACCAAAGTATGTCAAAACATTCAGGAAGCCGAACAGGACATCAAAACCTTGCGGAAGGTGGTTTCGGATGTGGCTCGAAGTAAAGGTTTTGTGATCGGGGCATCTGGCACCCATCCCTTCTCCTTATGGCAAACCCAATTGATCACCGAAAACCCCCGCTACCACGAAATTGTCAATGAATTGCAAGACACCGCCCGTTCCAATTTGATCTTCGGATTGCATGTGCATGTGGGCGTTCCAGACAAAGACATGGCAGTACACATCGCCAATTCAGTTCGGTATTTTCTGCCCCACATATACGCCCTATCTACAAACTCCCCATTTTGGGAGGGAAGAAATACCGGGTTTAAATCATATCGGTCGAAAGTTTTCGATAAGTTTCCCCGAACGGGCATACCTGATTTTTTCGAGAGCTATGCCGAATATGAGAATTACGTTAAAATGCTCGTGAAAACGAACTGCATCGACAACGCGAAAAAGATATGGTGGGATATCCGCGTTCACCCCTTCTACGATACCATCGAATTCAGAATCTGTGACGTGCCCATGAGGGCCGACGAAACAGTGGCCATCGCAGCCCTCATTCAGGCATTGGTGGTGAAACTACATCAACTGCGGCAGAACAACCTGAACTTTATGATTTACAAGCGCGCCTTACTCAATGAAAATAAATGGCGGGCAAGTCGGTATGGCATTGACGGCAAGCTCATCGACTTTGGCAAAGAATCTGAAGTAAATACACGCAGCCTGATTCATGAATTGCTTGAATTTGTTACTACAGCAGTCGATGAAATGGGGACCCACTCCTATATGGATCACATCCGAAGCATGCTCGAACAAGGAACTGGGGCCGATCGACAACTCCAGACCTTCGCCCAATGCAATGACCTCAAAGCCGTGGTCGACTATTACGTAGAACAAACCGTGGCGGGTTTATAATCCAAAACTCGTATTTTGGGGGTTACCCCCAGCGCCATTCTCCAGATGACAGAAGTAGAATACAGACCCACACGGGTAGCCTTACTCGATATGTACGACCGTGCCCCTAATTTGGGCATGGACAGCCTCAGAAGCATATTAAAGAATTTCGGCGATCTGATTGAGTGGCAAGAATTCGACGTGAGAAACCGCCGGGAATTGCCAGGAATCGATTTCGACTTGTACGTATCGACCGGTGGCCCCGGTTCACCCCTCCTGGCCGGACATGGCTGGGAGCTCGGTTATCGGGCACTCCTCGACCGCCTGTGGGCCCACAACCAGAACCCACAAAATAGACCAAAACCCGTCTTTTTCATTTGCCACAGCTTTCAAATGCTTTGTCAGCATTTCGGACTCGGCACAGCTTCTTTGCGAAGAAGCCCTTCCTTCGGCATTTTTCCAGTCCACAAAACCCAATATGGTGTGCATGACCCTCTTCTGGAAGGTCTCCCCGACCCCTTGTGGGCCGTAGACATGCGCGATTGGCAGGTGGTGCAGCCCGACTTTGCCGCATTCGAACGCTTCGGCGCCCAGATTTTGGCCATCGAGCGCATGCGCGACCACATCCTATACGAACGCGCCCTGATGGCCGTTCGGTTCGGAACGCATTTTTTTGGCACCCAATTCCACCCTGAAGCTGACCCGGGCGGGATGTTGCACTATATGATGCAGCCCGAACGAATTGCAAACATCATCCGCCAACACGGGGAAACAACCTACCACGACATGCTGCAAAAATTAAACGACCCAGGCAAACTCGAACAAACCTTTCGAGGCATCCTGCCTCGGTTTCTTGAACTCGGCCTCTTACAAACACAAGAAGTGTAGAAAAATCCCATGGTTTGTTTCGAAACATGCATAGAAGCCAAAAGAAATCTAAACCCGCTGCACAGTTGGCCATCCATGTGGACAGGAAAAAAGCCAGAAAATGACCAATGATATTCGCCAACGCATCAATGATTCGTATACAACGGAGCATTACACGCGATTGCTTGATGAGCTAAAATCTCGGATCGGCGAAGTGCCTGATTTTCGGGTGGCCGAAAGTCCAGTTTTCGTGCCTGCCGATCTCACACAGAAGCTCAAACTAGCTTGTGAAGAAATCTGCGCTCAACTCCTCACCCCCGATTACCTGGAAGCCAGTCTACAGGCAGTGCCCGCACATCAGTCAGTACCGGGTTGCTCCGAGTTCCCCGAGCTCCTCGTACTCGATTTTGGCATCACCCACACAAGCGATGGACAGCTGCATCCGATGTTGATTGAATTGCAGGGGTTTCCGTCGCTCTATGCCTATCAATCTGTTTTGGCTCAATCTTATCAAAAAATATGGGGACTCACGCCCACCGACGGCACGCCTTATTTATCGGGTTTTACCCACGAAAAGTATGTGGGATATCTCCAAAAGCTCATCTGCGGAACCCATGCACCACAGCATGTGGTACTGCTGGAGATCGATCCAAGGCATCAAAAAACCAGGGCCGATTTCTATGCCAGCGAACGGATGTTCGGCATCAGCATCTGCTGTTTGCGCGACATCCATCGATCAGGACGTGAACTATACCATAAAAAAGATGGACAATTGCTTCCCATTCACCGGATCTACAACCGCATCATTTTCGATGAACTCGAGCAACGCCCCGAATTCATTCGCGAATGGAACCTTCTCGACCCCATCGAGGCAGAGTGGGTGAGTCACCCCAACTGGTATTTCCGCCTCAGTAAATTCAGCCTACCCTTTTTAAAAAGTCGGTTCGTGCCTGAGTCGCAACTCCTTAGCCAGATCAATCAAATGCCTGGTCAGCTGAGCGAATGGGTATTGAAGCCCCTGTATTCCTTTGCCGGAAGTGGGGTTCAGGTGGATGTGACACCTGATTTGCTTGAACACATCGAACATCCGGAACACTACTTACTCCAGCGCAAGGTCCAATATGAGCCGGTTGTGAACAGTCCATCCGGCGGGGTAAAGGTTGAGATCAGGATGATGATATTCATCGATCCTAAAAGTCGGAGACCCCAAATCATCACCAACCTCGCCCGGTTTAGTCGCGGCAAGCTCATTGGCGTGCGCTACAACGAAGGCCTCGATTGGGTGGGTGGGAGCTCAGCCTTTTTTATGGAATAGGCATCCCTTGCCACTTCATCGGACTGTGATTAAATGTGGAAGCCACATACCGATGGCCTCCCCAGCAGAACAGAAAGTCCAATCACCTATTTGGGTGGATCAACGCCATACTCGGGGATTTTCCCTGTGACGGTTGAAAAAAACTGCTGAATGATGCGCATATCGGCATCCACCTGTCCCGTTGGATAAAAAGGTGGCTCGAAGCGCAATTCCTTATCCTTGAAATCCATCCCCACCATAATAATTGGCACACCGGCCCCCACGGCCATGTGGTAGAACCCACTGCGCAGTCGATCCGCCTTTTTGCGCGTTCCCTCGGGCGACAGCGACAAATAAAACCGGGGATGGGTTTGGAACAACCGAACTACCGCATCGACCATACCCTGACTGCGGCTGCGGTCGACCGGATAGCCGCCCAACCAGCGAAAAATCCAACCAAAAGGGCCCTGAAACAAACTGCTTTTGCCAATGAAACTGATGTCCTGCTTCAGAACATTACGCGATAGAACCCCGATTAAAAAATCCCAACTGCTCGTGTGCGGGCCTACCGCAACAATGGCCTGAGGAACATCAGAAGGAATCTGACCCACAATCCGCCACCCCATCAGGCGGTAAAAAATGAATGCTGCCAGTAATTTCTTCATGCATCCTCTTTTAAATCAGTGACCCCCCCAGACACAATAAACTTCATGTAAGCGGTAGAATCTACGTCAATCTTCTCGACCCGATTGGCGTCAACAAAAAACAAATTACCTGAAAAATTATACGAATGCGGAAGATATACAGCCACCATACCGGGTTTGCCCAAAAGGGCAAGATCGGGTTGGGTGAGGAAGCCGGGTTTGGCAGTACCGTCCATGAAATGCACCAGAATAGGTTGATTGAACTTCCGCTTATCGCCCACAAAAGCCTCCATCAGGTCGCGTATGGAGGTGTAGATTAATTTAATGAATGGGGCTCGGGTGAGAATGCGTTCGATGAGATCGAGCAGGGGACCAACAAGCAGGTTGGAGCCCAAAAAACCAATCAACGTAATGCCCGCCACCGTGGCCAGCAGTCCGAGTCCGGGTATCCCCAAATCGAGCCAGCCGTCGAGGGTGCGGAACACAATTACCACAACATAAAGCGTTGCGGCGATAGGTGCCACCAGCAGGAGTCCGTTGAGAAACGACTTCACGATGCGCATACCTAATCGCTTGACGGGCCTATTATTCATGGTTTTGATTCTTTTTGTTTGCCTTTTTCATTTCGGCCCGGCTGGCCTCTGTTTTTCTTTTGTTATTTACAGCTGGGCTAGGCCTGCCAACTGCTGTTGTTGGTTCCTCGGAAACAGGCCATCGCATCAGTGCTTGTTTCATGGCTTCCAGTTGTCGGTTTGATTCAAGTTGCTCTGGTGGCGCTGCACGCTCTGAGCAATCAGTGAGGCCACAACGCTCGCAGGTTTGACCAACCACCCTTACCGGTATGGCTGTGTCGTTCCAAAATCGTACCACCCTTTTGAGTTGGGGTCCCATCCTAAGGCCCAGCGCAACGCTGCTTTCTCGTGGCTGCCAAGCCGAAGGAGCATTGGCAATGGAAAGCAACAAGTACTGGTTGTCGCTGTCGTGGTAGTGTGACTGCTGGGCGCGGCAGAGGATGTCGCTCCCGCTTTCTTTGCGTTCGTTCATCACCGAGACCGAAACCCAGCGTCGGCAATAATGCTCATGCCGGGCGCGGGCGTTTGGGCTATGCTCGCCGTTGAGGTGCAGCACCTTAGTGAGGTTATAAAGGGTCTGTTCATGATTTTTCCGCTCCATTCGCAGGAAAAACAGCTCATTTAACCCAAAATAATGTGGAAGCAGCGATGTCATCCTGTGGAGTAAAGTTTCCGAAGACACCCCAAAGCGCTGCATCATTCCGGGGAGGAATGTGCTGTCGAATGATTTCATCTGAACAAATTGATGAAACTCAGTTTGCATGATGTCGCCCGGCAGCAAAAGGGCGGAAGCAAAGTAGGACGCCTTGAAATTGTTGAGCACATGATCGAACGATTCTACCCGCACCCAAGAGGAGGTGTAGGATCGGTGTCCGGGCTTCAGGTGGGCATAGCCAAGCTCCCGACACAATGCGAACCTTCTTTGGTCGATGCCCAGACCTTCATTGAGCAACAGCCGCGGGCGGCGACCAGGCACGGTGAGTGACCGAAGCCCTTTCAATGCGGGCTCTTCCAGAAAAGAGGTATATCGGACGTCATAATTGAATTGTTTCCTGAGTACTTTTTCCAAATCGGCTTCTGTTAGAGGGGCCTTCAACTTATATTCCAACAAAAAACGACTCGCCTCCATCTCCAATTCTGGGAAATAATTGTCGTGCATCTGTTGGTAGGTGCGCAAAACGGCAAAGTAAAACTCCTCGAATCCGAGTCCGTAGTTTCTGCTGATTTCGATCAGTGTGCTCACGAAGGCGCTGAGCTTTGAAGGGGCCCCGGCCATCATTCCGAGCAGGTCGGCCATCTCCATACCAAACATATCAAGGGGCAAATCGTGAACAAACTCCTCCCGGAGCAGTTCACCCACCGGCTCTAACCGTTTATCGAGCTTGAGCGACACCATTTGGTCGTAGTTGGTGCGCAAGGCTTCGGCCAATACAGCAATTTTATCGCCCCTCGGGTATTTGCGTGCGCGTTCGATTTCGTTGAGATAAGACACCGAAATGCCAGTGCGATCGGCTAAGTCGGAGAGCGATAAACCCGCATCGATGCGGAGTTGACGCATTTTCAACCCAAAAATAAGCCGAATGTTCTCTTCACGCAGGGCCATGTTGCTTGGGGTATCGCTCAGAAATCATTCACGAAATAAGCAAAAAAAATCGACCCATACAGGAAAAAGAAATGTACAACTTCAACTATTGTCTTGCGAATTTTCGCTGAATGTGTATATTCGCTAATTCAAAACACTGGCTCCATGGTCAACGAGACTATAACACCTACAGACGCCATGCACCAATGGCTGCAGGAAAGAGAAATTCGGCAGTTCCTGGAAGCGCTGCATCAATTTGGGGAAGCTGGCCGGCAAGCATTACTGAACAACCGAAGCAGACTGCAGGAGCGCTTCGATGCTGGTTATAGGCCGACTCCCCTCCCTGAAACCCAAGACATCCGATCGGGTTCTTGGCGCGTCACAGATATTCCGCTGGATTTACGCGACCGGCGTGTGGAAATTACGGGGCCACCCGAGCGCAAAATGATCGTGAATGCGTTGAATTCTGGAGCCCAAGTTTTTATGGCAGACTTTGAAGATGCCTGCTCACCAAGCTGGGGCAATATTTGCGCGGGTCAGTATTACCTCTGGCAGGCTGTCAGGCGGCAGATCGATTTTCGGGATGAAGAGCGCGGAAAGGCGTATGTACTCAATGAGCGAACCGCCACCCTGATGGTTCGTCCCCGTGGTTGGCACCTGAATGAGCGGCACATCAACATACAGGGTAAGCCCATGAGCGCCACCCTCTTTGATACCGGATTGTATCTATTTCTTAACGCGCAAACGCTGATTGACCAGGGTAGTGGACCGTACCTCTACCTGCCCAAAATCGAAAACCACCAAGAGGCCGCCTATTGGGCCAGCGTACTCGACTATATGGTTCGCTACCTCAGGCTGCCCGAAGGCATTTTGAAGGTAACCGTATTGATTGAAACCATCACTGCAGCTTTCGAAATGGAGGAAATCTTGTATGCGTTGCGCCACTACATCGTGGGCATGAACGCAGGGCGGTGGGACTACCTCTTCTCGATCATCAAAAAGTTTCGGCATGACCCGCATTTCCTCTTGCCGGACCGTGCGCGGGTGACCATGACCGCGCCGTTTATGACCGCCTATGCTGAGCGCCTGGTTGATGTGTGCCAACGCCGCGGTGCCGCACCTATCGGAGGCATGAGTGCATTTGTGCCCAGCAGCCACGAGGAGGTGAACAGGTATGCATTTGCCCAGGTGAAGGCCGACAAACTGCGTGAGCAGCAGCAGGGCTTTGTTGGCACTTGGGTGGCGCATCCAGCCTTGGTGGCCGTGGCCCATTCGGTCTTCACGGCAGAATCAATGACCGCTCGAGCTTCCCCACCAAGCGAAGCGAATCCGAATCTTGATCATGCTCGGAAAACGAGCACTACCGCGGCGGCCAGCAGTGATGCAAGTCACCTGTTTGCTGACCCGCTTGGCATAGGGCATCCTCAGTTGCTTGAACACGACACGGCTTCGGTTGACTTATTGCAGGTCATTGAACACGGGTCCATCACAGAACTTGGTATGCGCAACAACATCCGTGTAGGCCTGCTATACCTGGCCCACTGGCTTGCCGGGAAGGGAGCAGTAACGGTCAACAACCTCATGGAAGATGCAGCCACCGCTGAAATTTCTAGGGCGCAACTTTGGCAATGGCTGCGGCATCGGGTCGTCTTGGATGACGGACGCACGTGCACTCCCGAATTGTTCGACACCCTGCTGCATGAAGAAATTCGTTCGCTCCCCTTTGAACTTGCCGACAAGCCCGATGCACTTCGACAGCTTACCCAGGCCATTCGTTTATTCAAACAAATGGTGACCAGCATGGATTTCGAGGAATTCTTGACGCTGCCCGCTTATGAGTTGATCGATTGACTGCGTTCCAACAAAATCCTTGACCAGCGCATAAACACCCGTATCTAGGGATTCAATAATTCAATCATCGCGCGTTCGATCATGCTATCGAACCCTTGAGTGGCTTGCACCGGATCAAGGTCTACTGCAATATGCGGGGGAACGCCATTCTCCCAATTCCAATAGGCCCCACTGCTATCGTGCTCCGCACTCAAGGCCTGGCCTACCGAAAAGCGGTAATTCCAACCATTGGGAAGGGTTGCGCCATGCGGGATGCCCAATCCGCCCCCGGTGGTATCGCCCATCAGGCGCACCTGAGGCAGGGCACGCATGTGAAGGGCTAAAAAGCTGGTAGCCGAATAAGAGCCCCTGTTTTGCAAGAGCACCACAGGACCAGTGAATCTATGTTCTTCATCGCCCGTTGGTTCGGTAAAAACGGCTTCGAGGCGGGAGAATTGATCTGGACCGCGTCCAGTTTTCATGCGGTGGTAATGGCTTTTGCGCCCTTCATCGGTGAACCTACCCGCAAGCGCCCGCGCGTTGGAGAGCAGCCCTCCCCCATTCGCCCTCACGTCCAAAATGACGCCGTCGCATGGTCTCATCCGGTCCATCACAAAATCCAATTGTGCCTCGGAGGGCGTTTGGGTAAAATCGCGGTAGGTCATCAGGCCGATGCGCTTACCTAAAGTGTCTAATACGGTGTGTTGGATGGGCCCTGTGGTAAAAAATGACAGGCTGTCGCGCAGCAAATAGCGCTCGAGAATTAACCGGGCATCAAAGTTGGTGGGGCGCGACAAAAACAAAGGTCGGTAGGTGCTGTAGGTGAATGGAGTGAATAGGTTGGCATGCCCATCCTTCAGTTCGTTCATCATGGCTTCGAGCACGCGAAAGAGCTCTGTATCGTCCATTCCAGGCCGAATCATCGGGCTGTAGGTCTGGTAGACCTGATTCCAATTCAGGTTTTTGTAGTCGAGGTAGCTGTATTTCCCCTCAATTTCGGTCCATAAGGCCTCAAAAACTGCCCTCGGGTCGTCGGCAGGTTGCTCGCCAACCCACAATTTATCGCATCCACCCAAGAAAAAGGGCAAAAGGAAGAGGAAAGTGTATCGCAGGGTTCTAATCATCTTAATTCTTTATGGTTGTCGAGTCGAAACTGATACCCCATATTGAGGGTTTGGATCCATACGGCCACGGGCTGATCGCGCAGGCTCCATCGATAGCCCATGCTGTTGAGCCCGACCCTCAGGCTATTACCATTCCGCAGCGGGTAGCGTATATAGAGCTGGTTATTGAGGTAGGTGAACTGTCCGAGTCCAGCCAGTCGGAGGTGATCGACCCATTCGTTGAGCGCGCCAGCCACGGCGTTTTCGCCGCCAACATTCGGAACTCCGGTGTATGGTGGCCTTGATTGAAGTCCGAGCAGACCCAGGTCGACCTCCCAACCCAGGCGAATATAGCGGAGGTGTGATTCACGGATGCGGAAGATAAACCACCGTTTGGTTTCGCCGCTGCGTGATGGCAGGGCATATTCGATGCGTGCGCGGAGTCCGCCGTTCATCGAAAAATCGTGTGTGGCTGAGGCGTTACCATGGGTTGGTTGCAGGCGCAACATCGAATAAAATTGGCCCGATGGTCCTGCGTGAAGGCTCCACCGCCCCTCGGGCATGGGCAGTCGGAACATATATGCGAGGTGCGAGCGAAGCCAAAAAGCGCCTGAAAAGTTGGCATTCCAACCTTCGGCCTCATCAGTGAAGCCGCCCATGCCCATCCAACTGTCGTAGGTCGCGATGGATTTTTGTCCCTGCCGCTCATAGGCAGCCCCCAATTCGGCCTGTAGGCCGCGGTAGATTCTGGGTGATGTGATGCGTTCCCGATAAGCTGCCACACCCAGCCCCCATCCCCCGATGAGGTGATGGTTGGCCCCCATTTTCTGTAATTCGGGCTTTTTTAGGCTGATGTCGAACGATTGTGCCTGGGCGGGAACCCGCATCAAACATAGCGTGAACAGGGTGACGATTGAACTTCTTACACTATTCTGAAGAAAGGCTGCCAGCTGAGCACTAATGTTGCATGGTTTCATGGTCAAATGGTAGGTGAACGGACATTGCGATGCTAAAATTACTGATTTCCGGCCTGTTGGTCAACGGCTAAAACGGTAGTTACTGAGTTCCACCCGAACCACGGCAGGGCGGTTGGCATCTGCAGCTTTAGCCTTACTGCCAGCATTGGATTGATGCAGATCGGCCGTCATGGCTTTGGGAATTTTCACATGACGTACATCCACGGTGAACACCATGAGGTCGGGCAATGCCCGTGCAGCTTGAGACCCGTAGGAGTAGTCGACCTGCACGGTACCGCGACTCCTCGTGGTCATTTCTGCACGCAAAACGAGGGGCTGGCGCTCATCGAGCCAAAGTCGGGCCAGCATGAGGTCGGGGGGCATACCAACACCGGGTACCACCGTGATGAGTTGCGCCGTACGTTTCCCCAGGCTCACTACACCTCCATCAACAGCCGTGAAATTCGAGGTATCTGTGATCATGCGGGCGAATTCCGAAAATCCTTGCTTCGGAAGAAGTGCGAGGCTGGTGGAACGGATTTTGAGCTGGTCGGGTGCCGTAAATTCAACCTGGGCGCGCACGTCACCCATTTTCACCTGGGGTATGTCGGCCCGGATCAGCGCCTGCGCCTGGTAGTAGCGTACCTGGGCTAATCTGCGGTAGACTGACCGTACGCGTGCGGCGGGATCTTCAGCATTGGCATCCACATCTTTTCCTGATGTGCTTGGTTTTTCATGCGTTGGTATGTCGCGAGGCCAATCAATACACCCAACTCCATCGCTACATCTGATGGTTTTAAATATCCCATTCCTCGACCCCAAGTCGCATACCGAGGCCTGGAAGGGCGTACAGGCAAATGCGGGTGGGTTCAGGAGCGAGGCGATGAGTCCGCCCAGCATCAAGGCGCTCAGTTTATCCAATACTTTCTTGATCATATGGTGATGTCTTTTCGGTTGAAATGCCAAATTCCTATGCCCATCAATACGGCAATGTGAACAACCAGAATGATGGCCGATGCGGCGATATCGTTCATGCGCAGTGGGTCCTCAAAGAAACTCCGCCAGGCAGCCATATGGGTGGTAAAGAGCCATGGCCTGATGGGGTCGAATACCTGGACATCAAGGGTGCCAATGAGGGTAAACAAGATAATCAGTGCCATCGTCACCACCATCGGTCCCAGGCTATTGGAAGAAAATCCTGACAAGGTGAGCGATAAAGTACTCACCGTGAGGAGTGCGAGGTAGGCCAATGCAAATCCACTGAGGAAGCGCCAGAGAATATCGCCCTGTTGCAGGATCAGAATCCCATCGCTGTTGAGCACCACCAAGTCGCCTCGCCCGAATAATGCCAGGCTGATGCCCACTGCGCATATACCCAGCCAGACCAGGATCAATAAGGTATAGAGGGCCCCGGCCGTGCACTTGGCCATCCAAAGCGCTGTGCGCGATAAGGGTCTGGTCATCAGCATGCGTAAGGTTCCCGTTGCCGCTTCACCCGAGATCAGGTCGGCCGTCACCAGGGCCACGAGGAGCGGAACGTGAATGATCAGGAGTTGGAGCACAATAAATGCCATTAGATTTCCATTGAGTAGGCTTCCCTGGAGATCGAAGCTTTGTTCGATTCCAGAGGTCACAAAGCGCACGTAGGACTCGCCGTCGAGATGCATGGCCAACTCTATAACGCCCACCAATACGGTAATGGCGGCCAAGCCGAGGTATGACCGCGGTTTGGCGGCGATTTTGATGAACTCATTGGTTACTGCAGCGATGAACATGGCTTTTTCAATGGTGATTCTTTGGTTACACTAATTGGATTTTGGAGGCCATCACTTCGGTCAGGAGTTCACCAATTGAAGGAAGTAGTCTTCCAATGCGCGATGCGGCTCCAAACTGTGCAGTTGCACCCCAGCGTCTACGAGGGCACGCGAGAAGTGGGGCACTTGCTCGCGCTCTGTTTGGATCACAAGCCGCCCATCTTTTTGGCCGAGCAACGCCACCTCCGGCATCTGCCGAAGCAGGGCTTCGGCTTGGGCAATGGGACGAGCATCGAGGTACATATGCAAGGGTTGTTCGTGCAGGAGTTCTCGTACGCTCCCCTCGCGAACACTTTGCCCTTTGTGCACAATGAGCATTCGGGTGGCGATGAGTTCAATTTCCGTGAGCAGGTGAGAGGACAGCACCACTGTTTTGCCCATTTCACGGCTCAATTTCAAAATAAGCGCGCGAATATCGATGATGCCTTGGGGATCAAGACCTGTGGTGGGCTCATCGAGCAGAATGAGATCGGGGTCGTGCATGAGGGCCTGGGCAATGCCCAACCGCTGCTTCATTCCATGCGAAAAACCCTTCACATGGTCGTGTTCCCGACCCGAGAGGCCCACAAAATCGATCATTTCACGGATTCGCTTGCGGTCGACCTTATTCCCCTTCGCCCCACTAACCCTGGCCAATAATTCCAGATTGGTTTGTGCCGACAAATACCCATGGAAATCGGGTTTTTCAATGATGCAACCGATGCGTGACAAAATTTCGTTTCGGTGCGTTTGATACGACATCCCAAACATGCGCACGGTGCCTTTATCAGCCCTAATCAGGTCCAGGATAATGCGCAAACTTGTGCTCTTTCCTGCACCATTCGGTCCCAGAAATCCGTAAACATCACCCTTGTAGACCGTGAAGTCGACCCCACGCAAGGCCTCGAACGATCCGAATTTCTTGTGCAATCCTCTCACCTCGATCACCGCATCAGCATTTGGTGGCATCATAAGTTATAAAAACACCCTATGATTGGATTAAGTTTGTTCGGGGACAGAAAAAAACCGAGTTTTGTAGCCCTGATTTTGACTCTCCCCGACCTATTTTAGGTGCAGAAATTCAGGATAGTTACATTTTATAGTTATAACATATTGTTGTGTTAAATTCATATATAAAAATTGTTATTTATTTATTGGGCTTCGTTCTTCTGCACGTTAATCAACATGCGTGGGGTCAAAACAACACCTTCTCATTGGATACAATGTCCAATAAATTTTTCATTACGGCGGATGAAAAGCACCGCTGCGTTTGTGGTGATGCAGCGAAACTTCAGGCGTGCGACACCTGCTTTGATGCGGCCCATCCCATCCTAAAAACCGCATTTGACATGGGCTGTCGCCATAAAGAGATCATCAAGGGGTCATGTTGGACTTTTGCCAATGAGGTATATCACCGAACCGTGGGGCCCGAAGGAAAGACAAAAATCTACCTGAAGTCGAAAGGCGGCCCGTATGCATCAGCGAGCCTGATTGAACCTGGCGATTGGATCTACCACATCAACTACTCCTACCGTGGGGTCGATCACAGTGCATTGTTCATTTGCTGGACGGATGTTGAACGGCGCAAGGGATTAACGCTCAGCTACTATGGACAAAACCGCAAAACACCCGCACGGATCGAAGAATTCGACCTGAGAAGCGTATTTGGCATCTTTCGGGCCCAAACGGGCCATGATGCCCCCTCGCTAATGAATCCTCAAGTGCCATGAAAACCGAATCCGTAGAACCGCACAGCCAAAACGACCCCTCAGAAGGGAAAAAATCGCTTCCAGAAAAGTTTTTGGCGAAACTAAAACACTATACCACAGGCGAATGGTACTATTTGGGAGACCTCGTTTGGTTTGCTGGACTCTTATTGGTTTTTCATTTCAGCTATCATTCGGTGGCGCATTCATTGCTCGCGCTACCATGGGTACAGTCGATTCGCCTGGGCCTCGCTGTCCACATCAGTGAAGTCAGTTTCCTGTTGTGCAGCTGGGCGGGATTAGACACAGAGGTACTCTCAAACCGCACAATCTACTTCGCTAATGGACGCGGCCTCACTGTGGTCGAAGGTTGCTCTGGCTTTAAACAACTTCTTCAAAGTGCTTTCCTGCTCATTTTATTTCCGGGCAATTGGCGCCACAAATTGTGGTTTGTGCCCGGCGCTTTATTGATTGTGCATGCTGCGAATGTGTTTCGCATTGCCCTACTTGCCGCTTGGTCGGGACTGAACTGGCCTTTCTGGCAATGGATGCACGACTACCCCTTTCGAGCGCTCTACTTTTTGGTCATTTTCGCGCTTTGGTATGCGTGGAATGAAAACAGAGTACGCGTACAACAGCCGATAGGGCTTGTGCGGTCTACAGCATCTACTGGGCAACTAAATTAATCTGTCGCACCAATTCTGTTGCCTGCACCACGCCCGATTGGCGCCACTTAATTTCACCATTACGGAACAAAATCAGTGTTGGTACGCCTTGAACCCGAAAATGAGCCGCAGCACGGGGCTGTTAGTCAACGTCGACCTTAATCACAAGGGCTGAATCACCTACCTGCGATTTAACTTGCTCCAAAATGGGTGCCATCATGCGGCAAGGCCCGCACCAAGTCGCGAAAAAATCGACCAACACAGGCTTATCACCCGCAATCATTTCCTGAAAAGTCATGAACAGCGCTGTTATTGTTGGCCTACAAGCTTGTTCACATTCTGCCAGGTTCCGCCATTGATTACTTGAGGAATGCCATTTTGGTCGAGGATACTCTTCGCTTGCCCACTGCGCATACCACTCTTGCAGAATACCACGACCCCCTTTTTGCCTTTGAATCGTGCGATTTGGCTGGATACCTGATCCAAGGGAATATTGACCGCACCCGGAACACTTCCACCTGAGAATTCACCGGGGGTGCGCACGTCAACCAAAAAAGCGCCGTTCTTGACGGCCTCACTCAACTCGTTATTGCCCGATTGCCCGAGCAACTGACCAAACAATCCAAACATAAGAAAAGGAGTAATAGGGATGAAGAAACGAAGGAAAAAATTTTGTTTTGACATAAATAATGAGCCATTGTATTGATGGATGCAAATGTCGGGACTGAATACGGATTGTACCGCTACTAAAGTGACACAAGCGATAGCGACTTATCCTAAGCCTGATGGGCCAACCAAACGGATTTTATTGCGCGCGAGGGTTAATTTACCCTCCGTTTCCAGTTCCTTGAGCAAGCGCGACACCACAACGCGTGCTGTACCCAATTCATTGGCCAATTGCTCATGGGTGATGTACAATATGCGCGCCTTTTGCATTTCGGATTTCTTGTTCAATAAATTCCACAACCTTTCGTCCATTTTCTGGAATGCAATGGCATTGACCATTTCCAATAACTCTTCAAAACGGCGGTGGTACATTCGAAATAGATACTCAACCCACTGGGGATGATGGCGTCCCAAATCCAACATTCGATCCACCGGAAGAAACAGGATTTCAGCATCGTCCTCCACTTCTGCACGCACTTTCGAGGCTGATGCACTCCATCCCCCTAAAACAGACATCACGCAGTTCTCACCAGCCTGAATATAATAAAGAAGGATTTCACGGCCATCAGGCTCGGTGCGCATCACCTTGAGGGTTCCTTTTAATACCAGCGGTAGCGAGCCAGATGAAGTTTCTTCCTGCACCGCAGCTGTGCCCGACTTAAATGCTTTTCGAATCCCTACTTCCGACAGCTGCTGGGCCAATTATGGAAAATCACGAAAATCATCGGTGGTGTGAAGCTCAGTCATTTCACAAAAATAAACAACAATAAAAGTTATTTGTACCGAACTTTGCGCGCCAAATCAGCAGGAATAACAGCATTGTCACCCTCTATTGAAGATTGTAGTCCACGCACGCACATTCTGATCAAAAATGCGCGTTTGCACAACTTGAAAGGCATTGACTTGGCCATCCCGCGTGGTCAATTGGTGGTGGTGACCGGCCTGTCTGGCTCAGGAAAATCCTCTCTTATTTTTGATACGCTGTATGCCGAGGGGCAACGCCGCTATGTGGAGAGCCTTTCGAGCTATGCCCGGCAGTTTTTCAACCGGATGAAGAAGCCAGAGGTCGACTACATCCATGGGATTTCACCGGCTGTGGCTATTGAGCAAAAAACCGGGGGGCGGAATCCGCGGTCGACCGTTGGCACCACCACGGAAATATATGATTACCTAAAACTGTTGTTTGCCCGCATTGGGGAAACCCGTTCACCGGTAAGCGGCATGGTGGTCAAACGGCATACTGTAGATGAGGTGGTGGAAGAGATTTTATCGCGACCCGACGAGCAGACCTGTGAGATTCGCTGTCCGCTCGTGCGCCATGAACGCCGCAGTTTGTCGGATGAGTTTAAGGTACTGCTGCAAAAAGGCTTTTTGCGGGTGCGTATAGACGGGGTATTGTTCCGTATTGAGGATTGGCTTTCAGCGCATGGCAACGCTGCTGATGCTGCATCCGGTGCCCCAGCAAGGAAGGCATCAAATGGAAACGATGGGGCGGCAGGGGTAGATGGGGCGGCTGGGGTAGTAGGGACGGTAGAGGTGGTGGTGGACCGCATCACGACTGACCGCAGTGATGAGGATCTTCGCTCACGATTGTCAGACTCCGTACAAACCGCATTTTTCGAGGGGCACGGCGCCTGTTTGGTCGATTGGGGAGCGCAAGTTGTGGCATACAGCGATCGATTTGAAGCGGATGGGATGGTGTTTGAAGAACCCTCCGTGAACCTCTTTAGCTTTTCCAACCCCTTTGGCGCCTGCCGCCGTTGTGAAGGATTCGGCACCATTCTGGGTGTTGACCCCGACCTGGTGGTGCCTGATAAAAGCCTTAGTGTCTATGATGGCTGCATCGCACCTTGGAAGGGCGAAAAAATGAGTGAATGGCTCAAACCCCTCCTCCAACATGGGGTCAAATTCGATTTCCCCATCCACAGGCCATTTCACTTGCTGAGCGATTCCGAGAAGGAATTGTTGTGGACAGGCAACAGCTGGTTTGAAGGACTCCATGCATTTTTTGCTTTTTTGGAGCGTGAGTCGTTCAAAATTCAATACCGGGTGATGTTGTCGCGCTACCGCGGACGTACGGTTTGTCCGGATTGCAAAGGAAGCCGGATTCGCCAGGATGCGGGTTATGTGTATCTGCCCACGGCCGACGGACACCCCTCCATGAACCTCCCCGATCTCACGCTCCTGCCGGTCGACCAATCCCTGAGGTTCTTAAGTCAACTGAGCCTGCCGCCTGCTTTGCAGCAACTTGCAGATCGATTGCTGAAAGAGATCATCACCCGCCTTAGTCTTTTGTGTGAAGTGGGACTGGGTTACCTTACCCTTCATCGTCCTACTCAAACCTTATCGGGGGGCGAATACCAACGCATTCGCCTGGCTACTTCCTTGGGCAGCACCCTGGCCGGCAGTCTGTATATACTCGATGAGCCCAGTGTTGGATTGCATGCACGCGATAGTGCGCGTCTGGTTGGGGTGTTGCGCCGTCTGCGCGATGCCGGCAACACCGTGGTGGTGGTGGAACACGACGAAACCATCATCCGGGCAGCCGATCATCTGATTGATATTGGCCCGGCCGCGGGCAGTGGAGGTGGACAACTCATCTACCAGGGCGACTACCAAGGACTTTTGGCTTGTGCGGAGAGCCCAACTGGTGCCGCACTCCGTGAATTGAACGCGAAACCCCATGCATCAACCCGAACCCAATGGCAAAGCGGCATCACCATTCACGGCGCACGCGCCCATAATTTGAAGAACCTGACCATAACCCTCCCCCTGCATTGCATCACCGTGATCACGGGGGTAAGTGGTTCGGGGAAATCAACCCTCATCAAACAAATCGCGTTTCCAGCGATGTTGCGCATGCGGAACGAGTCGTCGGAAAAGGCAGGCGATCATGACCGTATTGAGGGACCCTTGCAGGCCCTGCAAATGATTGAATTGGTGCACCAAGACTCCATTGGCAAATCGAGCCGTTCCAATCCGGTAACCTACACCAAGGCCTACGATGGTATTCGTCAACTTTTCGCTTCTCAGCCGGCCAGTCAGGTGATGGGGCTGGCAGCATCCCATTTCTCATTTAATGTACCTGGTGGACGGTGCGAAACTTGCCAAGGTGAGGGAACGGTCACCATCAGTATGCAGTTTCTGGCCGACCTCACCCTACCGTGCGACGATTGTGGCGGCATGCGGTTCGGACCGAGCGTTCTGGGAATACGGTACCGCGAAAAAACAATCTACGATGTGCTGTGCATGACCGTCGACGATGCGCTGTTGTTTTTCCACGACCAAAATTCGGTGGTTACACGCCTAAAACCTTTGTCGGATGTAGGACTAGGCTATATGTCGCTCGGGCAATCATCCAGTACCCTTTCGGGGGGCGAGGCGCAGCGCATGAAACTGGCCAGCTACCTCACCCATGGTCAGCAAGCACGCAATGCACTGTTTATTTTCGACGAGCCCACCACTGGCTTGCACTTTTATGATGTTAGAAAGTTGATGGAGGCCCTAAATGCCCTTCAAAAACAGGGCAATTCCGTCTGGATCATCGAACATAACCCGGATGTCATCCGTGCCGCGGATTGGGTGATCGACCTGGGGCCTGAAGGGGGGCGCGATGGAGGGCAATTGGTGTTCGAAGGGACGCCCGAGGAACTCATGGACTGCCCCGAAAGTCATACAGGGCAACAGTTGCGGGGTCTCCAATGAAACCGAATTGATTTATTTTGTGGCTTCCATTCAGTCGACTCACTGATCAACTGAAATTCCATATTTTTTTTTGGGGGGGGTGACCCTCTTAGGGACTGACCCTCTTAGGGACTGACCCTCTAAGGGACTGACCCTCTTAGGGGGTGACCCTCTTAGGGGGTGACCCTCTTAGGGGGTGACCCTTCAAAACACAAAATAATATGCTTGTTTCCGATTGTTGTAGGCTTCAAAAACCCGGTTTTGTTTCAATAATGTCCCATATTCAGCTGCTTCTCGTGTGAAAGCACGTTGTTTGCACTGATATGCTAACGGTTTTTGGCAGCGCCTTAGTGGGCATTGAAGCCATTCGAATACGGGTTGAAATTGACCTGCACCCCGGGGGTATTGGATATCATTTGGTGGGCCTGCCCGACAACGCCGTTCGGGAAGGATTGTACCGCATACAATCGGCCCTGCGCCACACAGGATATCCGATGAAGTACCAGAAATATGTGATCAATATGGCGCCGGCTGACCTACGCAAAGAAGGTGCAGCCTACGATTTATGCATTGCAACGGGCGTGCTGACCATATCGGGCTACATCCCGGAAGGGGGTATTTCGAACTACATCATCATGGGTGAATTATCGCTCGACGGTCGCATCAGACCCGTACGGGGCGCCCTTTCTATGGCCCTTTCAGCCTCAGCTCAGGGTTTTAAGGGCATTATTCTACCCATGGAGAACGCCCGTGAAGCGGCGCTTGCTGAGCACATTGCTGTTTATGGCCTCAGCCATTTGCGGGAGTTGATCAAATTTTTTCAAAATCCAGGGTCCATTCCAGCCGCTGAACCTATTCCCTTTGAGGCTGAAGCAGGTCTAAACGCTGACTTTACAGGCGATTGGTCGGATATTAAGGGGCATGACGGGGTGAAACGGGCGCTGGAGATCGCTGCTGCCGGATGCCACAATGCCCTGCTTGTAGGCCCACCAGGCACGGGCAAAACCATGCTTGCGCAGCGTATTACTGGCATCATGCCACGGTTAACACCCGATCAGGCCCGAACTTGTCTGCAAATCGCCTCGGCGCGTGATGCTGCCAGTGGTCAGCACGCATTGAACGGAAGCCGGCCATTCAGGAGTCCCCATCACAGCGGTTCAGGCATTGCCCTGGTCGGTGGGGCGAGTCCACCCCTACCCGGTGAAGTGAGCCTGGCCCATAACGGTGTACTTTTCCTCGATGAGTTACCTGAATTTAGTCGAACAGCCTTGGAAATGCTGCGGCAACCCATGGAGGATGGCGTCATCCACTTGAGTCGGGCCCGACATTCGATCACCTACCCTGCCCGCTTTTTGTTGATTGCCGCCATGAATCCTTGCCCCTGCGGGTACTTCACCCATCCCAGCCGTGCCTGTACCTGTAGCCCCATGTCCATTCAGCGGTATTTATCAAAAATCAGTGGTCCATTGCTCGACCGAATGGATCTCCATCTCGAAGTAGCGGCCCCACATTTCGATGAGCTTGTGGGCGTGCGACCCCTGGAATCGACAGACATAGTGCGAAAACGGGTGATGGCGGCATGGCAAAGGCAAGTGGAACGGCATGCTCCACGTGGGGTTGTGCCCAACGCCCATCTTCTAACGGCCGATATGGAGCGCTTTTGTAGGCCCGATCCTAATGCCCTTGCCTTGTTGCGGAAGGCATCGGAACCCCTGCAGCTCAGCGCCCGGGCCCACCAACGGGTGCTTAAAGTCGCCCGAACTATAGCTGATCTCGACGGTCGCCCTCAAATTACAGCCATCGATATAGCAGAGGCGCTTCAATACCGAAGTATGCGCAGCAACCGTTGGGTAAATGCCGTATAATTCCGTTGAAGGCTCATTGGTTTTTCCAATGCCTACTTGGTGTTCCAGATGGCAAGCAGGTTGTTCAACTGGCAAGCAGGTTGTTCAACTGGCAAGCAGGCTGTTCAACTGGCAAGCAGGCTATTCAACTGGCAAGCAGGTTGTTCAACTGGCAAGCAGGCTATTCAACTGGCAAGCAGGCTGTTCAAATGGCAAGCAGGCTGTTCAATGGGCTTCTAGCCAATGATCACCGACTCCAGCATCGACGACGACAGGAACTTTCAGGGGCAAGGCCTCCACCATCTCCTTGCAAACCAATGAACGAACGTCCTCAAGTTCGGGCCTATATACATCGAACACCAACTCATCATGTACCTGAAGGATCATGCGTGATCGAAAATGGGCACGTCGCATTTCCCGGTGGATGCGAATCATCGCCATCTTAATCATATCCGCAGCCGACCCTTGTATGGGTGCATTGATGGCGTTTCGTTCGGCGAATCCCCTTAAATTGGCATTGGCCGACTGAATATCGCGAATGTAGCGCCTGCGGCCCATGAGGGTCTCCACATAGCCACGGCTTCGGGCTGAGGCTATAGTTTCGTGCATATAGTCTTTGATACCGGGGTAGGCCGCGAAGTACTGATTGATGAGATTGGCGGCTTCGTGCCTGGGTATGCCTAAGCGCTGACTCAACCCAAATGCTGAAATGCCATAAATGATGCCGAAATTAACTGTTTTCGCTTTCCGGCGGAGGTGTTCATCGACCTCGGCGGGTTCGATGCCATAGACGCGAGCAGCTGTGGCCGCGTGGATGTCGAGGCCATTGGCAAAGGCCTGCATCATATGGGGATCACCGCTCACAGACGCCATAATCCGCAGCTCGATTTGGCTGTAGTCGGCCGACAGCAGACAGTGATCGGCGTCGCGAGCCACAAAAGCCTTGCGAATTTCTCGTCCCTTTTCAGTCCGTATCGGAATGTTCTGCAGATTGGGTTGATTGCTGCTGAGGCGCCCTGTGGCTGCAACCGCCTGGTTATATGAAGTGTGTACCCTTCCGGTTTGTGGATGAATCAGGTTGGCCAGGGCTTCGGTGTAGGTCGACCGCAATTTCTGAGCCTGCCGAAAATCGAGCACCGCGCGCACCACTGGATGCCGGGCTGCAAGTCCGAGCAGCACCTCTTCATCGGTTTTGTATTGTCCACTCGGTGTTTTCTTGGCTTTGGGGTCGAGTCGGAGGTTTCCAAAAAGCACGTCCCCCAATTGTCGCGGCGACGACAGATTGAATGTCACACCTGCAAAATCGAACACCTCCTGCTCTTTCTCCTTCATTTGTTGGGCAAGATCAGTCGATAATTCACGGAGTACGACAGGATCCACACGTACACCCTCCCATTCCATGTCGGCCAAAACAGGAAGCAGCGGCATCTCCAGATCTGTGAATAATTTCTCGACCCCCTTTTCCCGCAGCATCGGCATAAACTTCTGCTGCAGCTGGAGCGTAACGTCTGCATCCTCTGAGGCATATTGTGCCACCATCTCGGGATCCACATCGCGCATACTGCGCTGCCCAGTCCCCTTTTTTCCGATGAGCTCTGAAATGGGCTGTGGCCGATAATGCAAATACACCTCACTCATGTACTCCATATTGTGGCGCGACTCAGGGTCCATGAGGTAATGGGCCAACATGGTATCCCAAAGGGTCCCACTGAACTCAACCCCATAGCGCCGCATGATGTGCAGGTCAAACTTCAGATTTTGGCCGACGATCAGTAGGTCCTTGCGCGCAAAAACCGGACGGAATTGGTCGACCACCGCGTCAATTTGGGATGGATCTGGTCCGCAATCCACATAAAATCCAGTGCCCGAAGCAAAGCTAAACGACATCCCCACCAAATCCGCAGTAAGGGGATCGAGACCGGTGGATTCAGTATCGAAGGCGACAAGCGGCTCCTGAAGAAGCCGTTCCACCAGCAACCGTCTGGCGGACACATCATTCACCAGCTGATAATGTGACTGCACATCAGCCATGGTACGGTATGGCTTAGACGTTAAGCCCGAAGGATGAGGCGCCTGCTGATGGATGCCCCCATGTGCGATATTTTGCTGCGAATGATCCATAACCGCATCCCCTCCGCTGTCAAACAACTCCATTTGATAGCCCTTGGAAATTGTTTTATTGTCTGTTTCGGATAATGTAGCACTGGAGGTCGGCCGTTGAACTCCTCCATCAAATAAATTCTGGACCCGTTTCCAGAGTGTCTTAAACTCTAATTCATGAAATACCTCCTCAATAGCCGACCATTGGGGGGCGGCTCTTCTGAGCGAATCGATGCCTACGGCAACCGGCACATCACGGTCTATAGTGGCCAGCTCCTTGCTCAAAAGGGCTTGTTGACCATATTCCCGCATCCGATCCTGCAATTTTCCTTTCAACTCGTGGGCATGAGCAATGACCTCCTCTACGCTCCCATATTGTCCAATCAAAGCCTTGGCCGTCTTTTCACCGACCCCTGGAACCCCTGGAATATTGTCGACTGAGTCGCCCCACAGGCCCAAAATATCGATGATTTGCTCTGGTCGCTTTATTTCCCACCGGGCACAAACCTCAGGTATACCCATCACCTCAATTCCATTGCCCATGCGCGCTGGTTTGTACAGAAAAATACGGTCCGTCACCAGTTGTGCAAAATCCTTATCGGACGTTACCATATACACCCTGAGGCCTTCTCGCTCCGCCTGGCCGGCCAACGTACCAATGATGTCGTCGGCTTCATAACCAGGCATTTTCAGCAATGGTATATTCATGACCGACAGAATTTGCTCAATCAGCGGCAGGTTGGACGCCAAATCCTCCGGCATTTCATCTCGATGTCCTTTGTAATCGGGATACCGAATATGCCGGTGAGTGGGCTCCGATGTATCGAAGGCCACCGCCAAATGGGTAGGTTTCTCGCGCTCAATAAGATCGATCAATGCCATGGTGAATCCGAAGACGGCGGAGGTATTCAAGCCCTGGGATGTGCGCCTGGGGTTGTTGGCAAAAGCGAAAAAGGCCCTGAAAATCAGGGCCATTCCGTCTAATAAGAAAAGCTTTTGATCACCCACAATGGATTAGGGTTTTATTGCTTGAGAAAAATTGCCCGCGATGAAGTGCTCAATCGAATGGGTGCACAATCGTAGGCGGGATTGAGCCGCTGTTAATTGGCCTGAAACTCCTTCAACTTGGCCTCCAGAGCGGCCCCACGCAGGTTCTTTCCGACAATGGTCCCCTCGCCATCGATCAGGTAGCTCATCGGTATGCCATAAACCTGGTATTCCATGGCGGCTGCATTGCGCCAGCCTTGTAAATCACCCACGTGGTACGGCCAAACCAAGCCATCTTTCTCGATTCCCTGAACCCACTTTTCTTTGTTGTTGTCGAGCGATACACTAAAGACCGTAAAACCATTTCCATTTTTGAATTTGGTTGATTTAAACTGGTTGTAGGCAGCCACAACATTGGGGTTTTCCATACGGCATGGGCCGCACCAAGAGGCCCAAAAATCGATGAGTACCATTTTTCCGCGGAGTGAACTCAGCGACATGGGTTTACCCTCTGTGTTGTTCATGGTGATTTCAGGTGCCTTGGCTCCGATTTTGAAGCCGCGATCGGGCTGCATTTGGGCACATGAGAAGTTCGGCGTAATGGCCGTGAGCGATATGAGCAATACGGCGGCAATGACGGTGCTTTTCATTTTTTAGATTGTTTTAGGTTAAATTGTTTTCGGTTTTGACAATATTGGGAAGCAGGAAAAGGACTGTGTTAACGATTTACGGGGCAAGTGATGAATGGGGGGTAAAAGTTGAATAGGGGGTAAAAGTTGAATAGGGTGCCAAAATAAGAAAAATTCGGTCCACTAGAATCGGCGGATCCAGGAAACAAACGGAAAACGGATCAATTTATTGGCGGGCGCAGCCGTACCCGCTATAGGGGGTTCTGGTGCCCGGGGGTCGGGATAAGTGAGTCCGACTGCAGCCAATTGTATGTAACCACCCCTGCGCCGCTGCCAGCGCACACCCGGCATGAGCAGAGCAGCGCCACCCCCCGACAAGCGCCCGGCTTCAAACAACACAGCCAGTCGGTCACTCACGGCAACAAACCCGCCGGTCGATAAAAATGTTCCTCTGAGTTGGGGCTGTTCGGATGCATGGAGTTGACCCAAGCCCAACGAAAGGTTGTAGCGCCGATCACCCAAGGTGGCGGTTGCCGTCGGCAAAAAGAAATTTCCATTACCCCGTTGAAACAAATCCCCACCATAAAGTAGCCCCGCCCCTACATGTAAATAAGGCTTGATCTCGTGTCCATAGCGGAGGCCCACCAATACCGGGTTGGCTATCCATGTGGTCTGAACACTGGCAGTGAATCCAGGTGCTACACCCATTTGTAACTCAGGTCCCCACAGGTTAATCAGTACGTAGTGATCGCCTGGATCAATGGGCTCGGCACTGCTCATCAGGAAATAACGATTCGCAAAAATGGGGTCGCGCCGGTCTGTGGTTTTTGGATCTCGGTAGGGCATGATCGATTCTACCGTTTGCTTGGGGATTGAAACATCTCCTAAGCGTTTTGTGCGCAGAACCACTTCCCATTCATTCTCTCTGATGAGGTATCCATAGCGAAATTGACCGTCCAGAAGCGTCACCCGATAATAAACATTGACCTTTTTGTAGGGGTCATACCAATCGTAGGCTGGTCGCGGCATTTGGATTGAATCCCGTTGTTGGGCCCTTAGCCCCACAGGCATGAGCAACAATAATGTCAAGAACAACTGAACAGAAATTTTAACCGCTCTAAACAGATGGTTGCTGCGAATAATTTGCATAGCGCTAATATAGACCGAATTCAATGGTGAATTTGAATCGTACGCACCCCATCATTGGCCCGCACGCCTGGAGTGGTCTGCAAAACCCGTACCAAAACCAATATTATCCCTGAAATGGGTAGCGGTAGGTTATGGGTGGCACCAGGTTTTCCTTGATGGTTCGGGCCGAGACCCAACGCAAAAGATTAAGAGAGGAGCCGGCCTTGTCGTTGGTACCCGATCCACGAGCGCCACCGAATGGTTGTTGTCCGACTACAGCACCGGTGGGCTTGTCGTTGATGTAGAAGTTCCCCGCTGAATGACGAAGACGCTCGGTGGCCAAGTCGAGTGCATACCGATCCTGGGCAATGACCGCGCCTGTGAGGGCATAGGGCGAAGTTTGGTCGCACAACGCCAGGATTTCCTCGTATTCGGCATCGGGGTACACATACACCGTGAGGATGGGCCCAAACAGCTCCTCACATAGGGTCACATACTTGGGGTCGCTGGCCCTAATGATGGTTGGTTCTATGAAGTAGCCCTTTGATTTATCATAGCTACCCCCCGCTACAATCTCTTGTCCGTCGCGTCGCGCCTGTTCAATTTGCGCTGCGAGTTTATCGAATGACTTCTCATCGATCACTGCGTTGATGAAGTTGGTGAACTCTTCAACCCCACCCATTTTCATATCAGCTAAATCTGCCAGAACGCGCTCCTTGACCGCTGGCCATAGGCTCTCCGGGATATAGGCTCTCGATGCCGCTGAGCATTTTTGTCCCTGATATTCGAAGGCCCCCCGCGACAAGGCGGTTGCCAGTACATCAACCCGCGCCGAATGATGGGCAAGTACAAAATCTTTACCCCCTGTTTCCCCTACAATTCGGGGGTAACTCCTGTATCGATGTATGTTGTTTCCGATTGACTTCCAGATGTCCTGGAAGACGCCTGTGGAACCGGTGAAATGAATACCTGCGAAGTCGGGGTGACTGAATATCACGTCGCCAGCAACGGGACCGCTGACATATACCAGGTTGATGACTCCGTCGGGCAAACCAGCCTCACGGAAGAGCTGCATTAAGAAATAGGCCGAGTAGATCTGTGTGTTGGATGGCTTCCACACCACAGTGTTGCCCATCAGTGCAGGGGCTGTAGGTAAATTACCTGCAATGGAAGTGAAATTGAAGGGGGTTAGCGCGAATACGAAGCCTTCCAATGCGCGGTATTCGAGCCGATTCCAAGTGCCGGGGAGGCTTTCGGGTTGCTGCCGGTAGATTTCGGTCATGTATTGCACATTGAAACGGAAAAAGTCGATCAATTCGCAAGCGGCATCGATTTCTGCTTGAAAGGGGTTTTTGCTTTGACCAAGCATCGTGGAGGCGTTCAGTGTGTCGCGGTACGGACCCGCCAACAGCTCAGCCATCCTCAGAAATACGCCTGCCCTTTGTTCCCAGGGCAGTTGTTCCCAATCTTTTTTTGCCTTCAATGCCGCGTCTATAGCCATGGCCACGTGCGAGGCGTCGCCTTCATGATAATGACCCAATGTATGGGCATGATCGTGTGGTGGAGCGATGCGTCGGGTTTTCCCCGTCCTCACTTCCTTCCCACCAATAAACATGGGGATGTCGATCGATTGCGACCGCATTTCCTGTATTTTCTGATGCAGTGCTTTGGACTCACTGCTGCCGGGGGTGTAGCTGCGTACAACTTCATTGCGCGCCTGTGGGGGTGTGAAAATACCGTATGACATATTCTTCTGGTCGTCCTGATTGCTTTTTTGGAAAATGCAAAGATACGGACTAATGAAGGCTCCTGCCTATTTTTGGCGGATGATGGTGAAAAACGGCCCATATTTCAGTTCACTTTTTGCTTTGGTATCGAATGGGGCTCATTGGCTCGACCGACACGAGCATCGTCTTTTTTATGCTGCGCTGGGCATGCTTTTGTTGCCTGTTTGGGCCACGGAGGGGTGGTATACCTTCGACGGGCCAGCGCATCTATACAATGCCGAGGTTCTTGGTGAGTTGTTGTGGGGGAAGGAGCACCCGCTGCTGGATTATTTCTACCAGATCCGATGGCCCCCTTCGCCCAATCTTCTCTTTTATGTATTTGCCGCGCCCCTTTCTCGGGTGCTTGACATAGACTGGGTCGATAAGCTTTGGGCGACCTTGCATATTTTGGTATTTGGCATTGGGTTTAGATTTTTTCTGCTGACGATTTCGGGTAAGAGATGCAAGTTGCCGTTGGCGGCGGGGCGCGGGTTGGAGGCGGGGCGCGGGTTGGAGGCGGGGTGCGGGTTGGAGGCGGGGTGCGGGTTGGAGACGAATCAGTTGGCCGCTTGGGCTTCGTGGGTGGGCTTATACGGGGCATTTCATCAACATTTTTTCCTGGGTCAGTATAACTTCGCCATGGCTATTGGTCTGTTGTGGTGGACCCTGGGTTATGCATGGCGATGGATTTCGGTTCAACAGCCGATGAATTGGTCACTGATGCGTCTGGGCGGCCTCCTTACCCTTCTTGGGATGAGTCACCTCGTTGGGTTTGCGTCGGCAGGGATTTCACTCGGTATGATGCTGATTTGGCTGAAAGGCCGTCAACCAAGGCAGTTTTTGACAAGGATTCTTAGTCTCTTGGTTGCTTCATTTCCCTCATTACTCATCAACATTTATTATTTGTGGCACAGCATCGGCACGGGTATTACCAGGTACATCGGTCGTTTTGACCTCATTTATCAGTGGATCCGACTGGAGGCACTAACCTCGTTCAACCCGCCTGTGGAGTGGCGGGCCATGTCCGGACTGTTTCTGTTGGGTGTACTGGTCTTCCCGATGGCTTTGTTGGCTTACGCTCAAGTGCAGCGCAAGTCGAACGGATCTCAACATCGACTTGGTGATGCTTGGGCCTATTTGCTTTTATGCGCTGGAATCTTCATGCTGATGTATTTAATTATGCCCGATGAAAGTCGTCATTCAGGCTATTTAAGCAGTCGACTCGCGCTCATCGGTCAATTGTACTATCTGGCAGGCGGCGCACTCCTACTGGGAGTCGCGCCAAGTTCGATTCGACGTTTTTCCCTTGTGCTCCTCGTGATTCTGCTGCCTTTTCGTGTGGCCTATTACTGGAGGGTTGAACGCAGTCTGGGCCGCGATTTATCGGAAATGAGGGCCACAACGGCACAAATCCCTACTGATCGCATCGTTCATCAGGTCAATTTAAGCACTAACTGGATGCATGAGCACCTGAGCATGTCTGTTTCTGGCCGGGGGATCATCCATCTGAAAAACTACGAAGCCTATCTCGACTACTTTCCACTAGGCTGGCGAAGTGAATCGATCCAACCTTGGATGACCCATGCTCGTTTTTGGAGTCATTGGCCACCCTGTCCGGACAGCGCTGTATTGGCCCAACTTTCTGTTGCTTTAAAACCCGACTACTTGATCGTTTGGGATGATCGTTCCTTGAAGGAAACAACTGAGTTGGGTTGCCGCAATTTACTTGATGCATGGCTTTTCACAAATTACCACAAACTTCATGCTTCAGAATCGGAACGTTGTAGTGTTTGGAAAAGAAAACAATGAAGCGGGTGACCTTCCTCATTTCTTGCGCATCGCACTCAATCAGGCTTACGGGCGCTGACCAGTAGATTAGGGGTGCGCACGACACCCCGACTACTACGGGCAGTTGCGAATAACTCCAATCGCCAACGGATCGATAGGACATGGTAAACACTTCGTCGAATAACCTCCTTCCACCATGGGCTGGTTCGCATGAGGGAAGGATGAACGTCTACCTTCACAAATCCGATTGAACCCAACAACTGTCGAATAGAGGTGGCGTTGAGCAGTGTTTCATGGGTGTAATCGCCTGATGCATAAATATGAGGCCAAGGGGAATCCATATTGGGCGTTCTAAGGTAAAGCCTCCCATTCGGCTTGAGGGCCTTCAGGATCATGAGCATGAAATCCACAAGTTCCGATTTGGTCAAATGCTCCACGAGATCCATACAAAACACAGCGTCGAACTGGCCTGACTTATCATCCAAAAACATCATCGCGTCGGCTTTTTCCACCTCCACTATTCCCGATTGCCTGGCAATTTGGACTTGTTCCTCGCTAAGGTCGATTCCATAAGTATGCTTAAATTCCAATTGTTTCAGCGCCCGAATAAAACTCCCGTTGCCACATCCAACATCCAAAATATTGGCATCACGCGGCAGATTCTTCAAAAGTGGTTCCCACTCGAGCTGAAAATGATGCGCCTCGGCCAGTTGCAACGCACGAGCGTCAAGTCCGCTGTGTTGGCTTGTATGCCGACTGTGATAGCGTTCGTACAACAAATCCCTGTAACCCATGGCCGAAAAATAATACGGAAGCTGCGAATTGGGATGAAATACTTTAATCATAATACAAACGAATTACAATCCTCCGGTTAATATCCTGCTTTTGTGGAAGGAGCTTTTGATGGGCATCACGGTCGTCTACCAAAGCGCGCGCATCACCAAATCCTGATGCCTTCAAATTTTCAGGCGCGAATCCAGATTCGATAAATAAGCGGACCACGCCCGATGCCCGCGCAACCGACAAATCCCAATTGTCGGCAAAACGAAAATTTTTTATCGGCGCACTATCTGTATGTCCCTCTACATCAACCTTAAAATCGACCGGGCTCATTTGTCGGACCTGACGGATGATCCGCTCCACTATTCCTCGTCCACCTGGCAGGAGTTCGGTTCCTCCAGACGCATAAAGCGATGCGCCGTTGATCATGGTCCGAATTTCATATTTCTGTGCATCCAACAGCACCTTTTTGTCCAGAATTTCCTGATGCAATGCACGCTCAAGGCTAATTTTGAGGGTCTGGATGGGAAACGAAATGGGCTGCGCGGCAGAATCCAATGTACTGACGTCAGCAGAACTCATCATGGCATTGAATCGCGGATCTGATGATGCAGCGATGAGTATGAAGAAAGTCAGCAGCAGCGTTACGGTATCCAAAAAGGTGGCCTGCCAGGCATCAGGGTTATCGGGCGGAAGTTCCGACGCAGACTTTTTAAGCTTTTGGTTTTTGGATTCAGGCATGATGGGTTGTTCTATTGGTTCGATGTTTTGTGCATCTCATCATGAAACCCGCTGGGCGCACTTTCCTTATCTCAGCGGTTGACAGCAGGCATTTGTAATGACCGTAGCCCCCCATTTTTAATCGCGCGACATTGAACTCAATTGATCAGAAATATGCATGTCTGGTTTCCCTTCCAAAAGCAGAAGTACCGCTGCCAATTCCCGTTCCCGTCGCCTTGTATTCAGACGTGATGCCCTTGTGAATTTTTTAGCCAATGGGAACCAAAAAAATTGAGTGAACATCATCCCGTAAAAGGTGGTCATCAGAGCAAGGGCCATTCCACTGGCCAAACCCGATGTATCACTAAAATTACCTAGCATTACGATGAGACCCATCAAAGTGCCGAGCATACCAAATGCCGGGGATGCACCTGCTAGCATATTCGAGACGAGCACTGGTACAGTCTCTTCCTCTTGGATCATTTGTATCTTGATTTCACCCAGTACTGAAATTTCTTCGGCTTTATAATCCGTGGAAATGAGCTCTGCCAGATAACACCTGAACTCATCTGTTTTCTGCTCGGCCGTTTCCTTCAACACTTGGGCCCGATTTTTCCTCATTCGTCTCACCCATCCGAGGCAATCATCCACATGCGCTGCTTCACCAATTTCATGGGCTGAACGCTTCGCTGGAAGAAGCCCTCTTAAGGTAGCCAATACTTGTCCGCCAGGAAAACAAGCGAAAACCTGAAACAAGCTCCCCCCGGCAATGACCATCAGGCTAGGGATGTTCACGAGCATTTTCACAATTCCAGTGAATAAATCGGGGGGAAAGAGGGTAAAACCAAAGGAATCAGCACTTCCAACCAGAAAAACAAGCAGGCTAACCAACAAGCCTAGGATACCTTTCATGACAGATGATTTACTTCATTGAATTGCTATGTGACGCAGTATCAATATGTGAAGGCATAAGCCAAGGCTTCCTGGGAAGTCGTATTGCACGTCGGTCAACGAGTGAATCCATTTTCCAGGCTTCAAGCCAGCAAGAATCAGCTTTTTTGGTTAGTCCCTGCACCTCGAATACATTACCTAAAGCAATAAGTACGTCGGGGGAAGACAACCAATTCTGTGCTTGCAGGAGCAGTTGCTCAGCCTCTCGATACCTCCCCTCATACAATGAAAGCTGAGATTTTACAATGTTGCCAATCACCAAATTGGCCACAAGGGCATATTCCTCATCGAGTAAATTCATGATTTGGCGATTAACGGTATCTGCACGGATTCGACCAATGACCTGAGGAATTGAGTCCACTGAGGCCGCTGTATTTGCCGCATTTCTTCGCCACCGAAGGTTTCCTGAACACCCAAACATGACAAACAAGATTAAGATCAATATGACACCCTGTAACCCCCGGTTAAGAGGTTGGTCAGACCACTGGAGAAATCCATATCGGACGGCGTTGACAGTCTGTTTCATCATGCAGCGAATGACATAGGCTCAGGGCGTTCAAACTTCTTCATGGCCGCCATTTCTTTTAGAAACCTACGGGTGGCATTACTTTGTTTTTCTGGGTTGGAAACCAAAATTTGAGCCATTTCCCAGAGCATGGCCTGTTCCCGCTCGGGCCGCTCAGCGAGGATTCTCTTGCCTACATGCTCTTCAATTGTAATGATGTATAGCAACTCCTCCTTGGTTAAAATTCGTGATGCTTCAGCAAGCTGTTGGTTATCAAACTGATCCAAATCTGACCACAAAACTGTATTGCTCCGAAGCATCATCGCTAAATCCGCGTCAATCATGGCCAATCGTTCCAAAAATTCTGATTGTTGCGTCATGGGTTGTGCCTGCATGAGTTCCTCGGCCAGATGCAACAAATCCTTTCTAGCATCATTCTGTCCCGATTTTTGAATCATTTGGGTGATGAGGTCCCATTCCATTGATTTTAGTTGCTGTGCATTTGGCTCCGGTATTTCACTACTTGCCCGTATTAATCCAAATGCCGTATTCATGGCAATTCGTTGAAAGACAAATGGCCGAATATCCTCGGGTAATGAGAATACAATGAACCATGCGTGCTCTGCTGAATTCTCTTCAATGAGACGCACTTTCAAATCCAAATCGATGTGGTGTAAAACGGCTAGACGGCCTCTCGCCTCCAATTCAGAAAAGCGTGCCAAGCATTCCTTTGCTGTGGCCTCCACCCGCTCTGGATTGAGCAACCGCCATTGTCCATCTTTTAATCCACTCTTCAGCTTCTCCACCGTTTCCAAGCTCATCCATCGACTGAGAAGTGTTACCAAGCCCTCTTTTCGTGGACCCATTAAGTATAAAATCTGATCAATGGCTGTTTCGGTTTCTAAGACCCATGAATCCAATACAAATGCAACACCTTCAGGGCGTTTGACGATACCTTCCTCCAATTCGACCCGTACCCTCTCCATGTATCCAACAGCCTGATCCTTCTGTGAATTTACCCACTGATGTTGCGAAAAATTCCCACTCACTTCGTTCTGAGTCTCGGCTTTGGAAAAAGACCCGACTTGCTGTGGAATTGCCTCGGGAATACCTTGAGGAGCAATTGACGTTGTGTTAGCAGACAACGTTGACTGAACGTCAGCTGTTTCTCGTGACTTGGACAGGCGTATTATTGCCCAAAACATGAGGCCTGATGCAGCTAGAAGCGCAATCGATAAATAATACGACATGTTCAGTCCCGTCCGCCTGATCTCCAGCATGCTTCGGGCATGCTGGGTAGAATCCGAACGCAAATGAGCATCCATGACACGATTCGTCAAGGATGCCAGACTTCGGTCGGGGAAGCCAACCAATTGTACAACAACTGCATCGCCCCTTTTCTCGTCGAGCCCAATTGTCTTTTGAATCAAGGATGTGATGAAATCTATTGCCTTCTCGTTGACCAGACTATCGAAAAGTAGATTCACTGTAATTCTGTCGATTGTAATCACTTCTCCTGATGTGGTGACTACCTGAAAGGGCGACTGTTCTTCTGGAAACAAAGTGCTTTGCTCAGCCCGGATTTCTTTCGTTTTCTGAATCCGCTTATTGTAAAATGGCAATGCTGGCAGCATCTCCATTTCATCCTCATCTGCGCCTGGGTCCAGCTCTTTACCCCTAATGATACCGGATTGATTCATGGATTTTCCCTTGGCTTCTGAATTCACTTCACCTTGAATTTGAATACTCAAATGAAAAATCGACGGATCGATGTAGGTGGCTATGAATCCGTTTAAATATGCTGCCATCGTGCTTTCAGCCTTGAATCTTTCCCATTCCGATAAGGGTCTCGCATTGGCTTCAAAATATATCGGTAATGACATCAGCATACCCATCATCCCGACACAGTGAAACCACTGTACCCGGGAAAAACATGAATGTATGTTCTTAAAGGCGATCATGGTGAATATGACATTTGATTTGATGATATTCTAAGCTGATTCATTAACATAGGATCGAACAGAAGAACACTCGGATTTCGTTGTAAAGCCAATCCCCAGAATTTGTGGGCATCTGATCGTTGTCCCATCAAAAAAGATATAGTGCCCCTGAGCGCCAGTCCATGATCTGATGGAAACAAACTAAGCGATAGGTCAAGCATATCCCCTGCTTCTCTATGACAACCCTGATAAATCAATTCTTGTGTTTCCACAAAAGAAGCAACGGCAATGCGTGCACGTGATTGAAACACATTTCGCCAATGATGCTCGTTCATATAACTCGTTACTTTTCCATCAATTCGGTTGGAATCGGCGTAGGCAAAGTTGGAATACCCCTTGAAAGAAGGGATTGCTATCGTTGGATTACGGCTTGAGGCCGTTTTCCAATAATTGTATGCAAGAGCGGTATCACCATGAACAAAATATACCGTTCCCTTCAAAGCCAGCCCATGATCCGTGGAAAAGAGAAGCAGGGAACTATCAATCATTATGAGCGATTGAAGCCGGTCCTCATTGTAGAAGTGGTGTTGCGCATCTACAAACGCTGCTATGCATAACTGTGCCCTGAGCTCAAGTCGCGTCCTGTATTCCGAAACATATAAGGGTCTGCTCCGAATAGACTCCGGCGACGGCAATTCTGGTTGAATGGTGAATGTTACATTTTCATGATGATGTCCGTCGATGCTGGCCATGATTTCAAGAATCAAGGAATCAGGATCAACTACCCCGCCCATAAATTCCAATTGTTGTTGATCGACTTTTAAGCTATACTTACCCGGTTGAAGCCGATCTATATAAAAACTGCCATCGGCATAGCTACGAAGGACCATTGAAATGGGTTTCGAATGTTTGCCAATGGCTTCAACGAAAATACGTACACCCCCCAATGGACGCGTTTGTTTAGGCCATTTCTGCAACACCTCACCAGATATGGATCCGGCCCTATATAAGGGCACATCGATTCTATTCGTCTGGTTTGGACAAGCAACAAAGGCATAACTTTCAGAGAGCGCCACCAGATCGGCCTCAGGGAGCGTATTTTCATCGATCTGTAATTCATACCGCCAATAGGATTGTAGTTGCAGAAATCGAAGAAGGCTGTCTTTACCCAATAAACCGGCATATGATTTATCCAGCCGGGCTGATGGTACTGGTACAATCAACTCCCCCTCATCGAAACGCTTATTCCCATTCTCATCCATAAAAAAACGAACACATAATCCGGCCCGGCCGACCTGTTCGGCTGGAGAGCCTATGAGCTTGCGGGATGTAGCATCCCACATGACCGATCCCATTCCTGAATGTCTGATATAAGTCTGGGGTATATCTGACCCTAACTGGGTTCCCCAATCAGTAGATGTTCGAAGTGACCTTAAATCATATTGGACGTTCAGTCCAAAAAGGATTCCCTGACCCCGAATGGGTCGTGAAAGGTTGAGTTGTAGCCTGCCTGTACGTCCGATATTCTTTCCCACAGAAAATCTAAACTGACCACCTGTTCTGCTTTGGGCGGAAATTTTCCGGAAATCTGTGGTGAGATTTCCCCTAAAATTGAGTCCCTGTATAAATCGGGGCACAAACTTCCATCTCGGCACCACAAAAACGCTTTGTATGGTCATTTCTTGAGCCTGCTCCCATTGTTCACCTACAACATCCCCTAGCCTGACTTCTGTAGCAGATGCCTTGTACTGAATACGGTTCGTGAAGGGGCCTTGATTCCAAAGCGCATCGGCCGATAGGTACGCCCTACGCGTCCTTCCGGCATCTGTTAACTCCCCATCGATTCTGAATCCCAATGGCCTGTGCTTAAAACTTAAGGGCATGATGTGTTGAAACTGAATTTTTTTTCCACCAACCGACCAGTAATCTGATGTGGATTGATTCAACCCCCCGAATTTTTCATAGCTGATGTTGGTGCTCATTCGGTTGGAAAAAACCGTCCCCAAAGTCAATCTGCTGTTGCCCTGCCCATCCAATGAAATATTCATTAAATATTGCTGCAATATTCTGGCATGAATCGAGCCGCTTGCCTTTAAATGATGACCCATAGAATCTGCTGCACTGTGCACACCAAGACGTACCGACAGTTCGGGCATAATTCCTGCTTCAATTTGACCACTTGTCAACCACTTTCCACGACTGAGTTCGTTTTGCCCCAATTGGAATTGATAGTTGATCTGACCCGCTGGCAAAAAAGCAAACGGTATATTCAATTGTCGGTGCTCAATGATTTCCCTCCCATCCGGCGTATAAATCTTGAGTTCCACGCGCGATTGCCCGAAGTTCATTGGCAAACGAAACATGAACCTGCCTAAGGAATCCGCGGTTGTATAATCGATCAGCCGTCCCGAAAACCATAGGTCTATATCAGAGTGTGGCACGGCATGCCCCTCCAGTACATTATTACCTAATATTTTTCGTGGCATCACATTGGCATTGCTCACGTAGATCCCCCTTGCCGACGCCCCTGGTATGGTGCTAAATGCCGGCCTACCAATGATCAATTGGGTAGGTGCCATTGAGAAGCGCTCGGAACAACCACGGGCTGTAACATAACGCCAATTCGTTATTTGCCTTCCCAATGCAACACCTTGATTGGTTTGCTGTATGGCCAGACTCCCTCCAAGGTCACCCCCAAACAATTCAATCCCAGCCGTAAGGCGTCCCTCAACCAATCGACCGTTGGGTGTGTGATCAATATTATACCTAAAGTCAATGGCCCCAAAACCCAACCACGTACGATCGCGCATCAGAAGTGTATCGGCAGCTTGGCCCATGATTCGCGCATCGTCAAATGACAGTTGTCTGCGGGCCTGCATGTTACGGGCGCGCCATTGAAAGGGCAATTCCTTGTCAGAGGTGAATCCAATAGCCATAGATGCCTGATTTAACGTCCATTTCACTTGAAAAATCGAATCAAAGAGCTGCATTTTTAGGTATATCGTGCTTTCATCCTGTAGAACATCCCCTGAATGAAAGGCTGTCTGCCTTGAATTTTTCAGATAAACACTATGGCTGATGTCGATCATCCAAGCAGTTGGATTCCCCTGATGGCTTGAAGCGATGGAGGTGACCCGCCCACCGGTATCTCGTAGCGTCTTGAATGGTATTTCTAAAATGGTCAGCACTTCTGCGAGCGATAAGTAGTTTTGATTTTGTCTTGACTTAACATCTAGATATACTTCAGAAAAAGATGGATGGATGAGTAGGTATAGGTTGTCATCTTCGTCTGTTTGCGCTTGGGATTCGCGGTAAAAAACCGACACAAACAGCAGCATGAGCAATGCGGGGCAGTACCACTTCACAAAAACAGAATTCCAATTTATTCAGGTATAACAATTTGATCTTGATAGATATAGGGTTGGGCTGCCACGATTTCAGCAGGATCGATGTCGGATCTTTCGGTAGTGAATGTCAAACGAACTGAGTAGGTACCAGCCTCCATTTTTTTTTCACCAAGCTGAAAGCCTAGCTTTCTACTTCCGTCGAAATACAACGCAACAGGCCTCGAATAGCGCAAAACCACCTCATCATTGGCTTTGAGCACCTCAGTGATTAAATTCCCCAAAAAAGGCGCATTGCCCGTTCTTTTGAAGTCATATTCCAGGTTTAACTGCTGATCCAAGCAACGCGAATGGAGCTTGGTCACTTCGATACCCGTACTCACAGAACCCGATTTGTAAAAAGCCGCAACCACTTGTTCGAACCTCATGTTGATTTGTGTGGCGAGCCCTTCAGCCGGATCACCTTCGCCAATATCTGCCAGCTGTTGTTGACTACTGACCTTAACCCGGGTAAAATACACCCCTGGCTGAGCATCTCCTGGTGGTCGTACCTGCATGCGCACAATTTGTTTGCCCCCTGGCGGGAGTGTAAAACTCTTAGGGTATGCCCTAATCATACCATCGAGGGCGTATTTCAATTTCCGAACGGTATCGTCGTACACCATCATCAAGCCTCCATCGGGCAACTCATCGGGATAGCCGAACTGAAATGAAATACCCACCTCCATGGATACAGCTCCGGTGTTCATTATCGTAGTGGATCCTACCCCTCTACCATTGATAAAAACTGCTGCAGGGGCAATACCAACCTGTGCTTTGGTCGACCATGACAAAAACAAAGCTCCTATGACAACCGGAATGTATGTCTTCATATTCCTTCTACTTTGATTTTTTTGATGCCGCCCTACAAATTATAACTCATCCGGATCTCCAGGGTTCCTGAATACCTACCTGTTGTATTGGTTAATCCCGTGATCGCACCCTGAGCCGCCGTGGTTGCAGCCGCAGAGGTTGTTACCCCTGCAGCATGAGCAGCACCAATGACTGAATTTGCTGCAGCGTATGTGGGTGCGAGCATGCCCCCTAAATACAAGGTTACTTTTTCGGAATGCGCCGCTGTTCCATTGAAGTCGGTGCTGATGATATAGTGCCCACCAAACCCAGAGCCGTCGGGGCGTGTAACGTCATTGTATTGGTTGAAATCACCCGCTAATGACGGGTTACCGATCATCACCTGACTGTTGCAGTAGGCAGCGCCCTTACTACTCACACCTGTATTGACTGAATCCGTACTTTGTGTACCCCTCGCATGCGCACCTTGGCGGGCAGCTGCACGAACCACAAAGAAAATCGAGTCGCTGCTCAACGTTCCTGCAGAAACAGTCCGTTGGCTCCGCATTCCCACAATTCCATTGTAATTGGGCGTTGTGGTCGTACCCGCCTGTTGATCCAGCGCCCTTCGACCTCCAATTTCAAGCAGCACAGGTTCATTGGAAGTGCCGTCAATGTGGATTATCCCGATGTTCGCCGTCTCTCCGAGATTGGAGTTACCCCCCGAATTGACCGGCAACCGAAGTGGATCCAAGATGACCGCTGGTCGACCCGCCCCAGTGAGTACAGTTCCAAATTCCACATTGGCTTTTGTAGCGTTGTTGATCGATAGAATTTTCGTTAGGCGCGCGGTGACCGTCAACTGATCGGTTTGTGACTGATTTTGCGCATTGGTGATGTGGACTTGAAGAAAAATGACCCCAAAACAAAAGATTTTATATGGTACTTTTTGATTAAATAGATATTTCATGGGTTAAAAATTTAAATAATATAACACAAAATGATTTTACCATTGCCCTCTATTGGATATCCAAGCCAAGCAGTATATCGCTTGCCTGATTTCTTCAGTGGTGCGGGCTCATCACCCGTTTCTTCTGATAATCGGGCCGATAAAGTGACAGGATAAGAACTGATGACTCTGGATTCGACGAGACTTCCACCGCCGTCGCATAAGTACCGAACCGTTGGCGCTCGCACCCACCAAGGCTCGTGTTGGATGTCGAGTAGGTATTGCACATTCTCGAGTGACTTTATTTCTAACCACTTCATCGTACGCAGTTTTCGGTTGGCTTCTTGATTTCGATCGGCCAAGTCGCTCAATGCGGTTTTCAAGAGGTGATGGCTATTGAGAACTGCTGGAACCCTGTATGTTCCCCCCGACCACGGCAGAAGCACAGAATCCAAAATCGGACGGAGAAAAAAGTCACCCGAAACCTCCAGGCAAACCCCCATCAACTGAGCATTTAAGGAATGAACCGACAGCATGAACAGCAGCGTAGTTGTCACGCCAAAACGATGATTCTGATTGCCTAAACGTATGTTCAGCTTATGCATAATTCCGTTAAGCCGTAGTTTGGTCGGCTTTCGGATGCAAAACTCCGATGGGTGAACGCCTAGATTGCTATGAAAAATGACGTACAGGGTAACAGTAGGGGTATTGTCATACTACCCCCTTGGTATCGGATGAGGAAATACCCCGCTACGATCGAAAAAAGCCAAAGAAGCCTTACTTTCAAAACGGGTCAGGAAGACCCCAATCAGCAGCCTGTCATATTCTTGTCAACGCTACCCCCCAAATGAACGCGAAATCATCATAAAAAGCCACTTCACTCCATGATGGAAATGGTATGATTGGGCCAGTTTCAATCCACCACCAAACGCAACGCTCTGGGCAGACGTTCCGCACCCACAACGAATTGAACTATGTAGGTACCTCTTGGCCAGGAGGCTACCGACCACTCCAAACGATCCGGTTCCCCACATAAATCGACTGGCATTTGTCGCCCCATTAAATCCAAAACCTTAATACTTTCTTTATCAATCGGATTGTTGGCTGCATATTGACCTTCCAAC
>Ga0214923_10000353_pt1 | contig 70690 bp, 30 predicted proteins | sample LL1510_MetaG_FD_177993 | JGI IMG/M metagenome (GOLD analysis project Ga0214923, IMG submission 177993) | Freshwater microbial communities from Lake Lanier, Atlanta, Georgia, United States - LL-1510 | ecosystem: Environmental > Aquatic > Freshwater > Lake | place: USA: Georgia | collected...
GTAGTAGCGCTACCCTGCATTGCGCTCCGACCTATAACTACGTTCTGATATCCATTGGAATATTGGCCAGCTTGTGGTCCAATAGTGACTGAATTAAACGCTGTGATTGCGGTAGTGGTGGTTCCAGCAGAAGCTTGATATCCTATAATAACGTTGTTACTGGCGTTGCTGTATAAACCAGCATCGTTCCCGATAACTACACTAGCTTGACCGGCTGTATTGCCTTGATTTGCGCGTAATCCGAGAATAGTGTTTGAGGCTCCAATTCCCTGCCCAACCGTTATGCCGTTTATAAGAGCATCTCCCTGAACAGTGAGAATATTTACTAGATTATCAGTTCCTATTCCAACTGAACCAACACCATTCACCACGAAAAGGTTGGTACCAGTAATCTGATTAGAAGAATTCCAGAAAGCAACTTGTGTGGCAGATCCTGAGCCTGTTACAAGTCCGAGTTGCGTTAGTGATGACCAAGCGATTCCAGATCCGGTGCTGCTTAATACGTTACTTGGTAAACCACTAGAGTCATTGATATCATAAACTCTTGAGTTAAAATATGTGTCCAGGACAGTTGTAAGTCCAGAAACATTAAGTTGTGATAATGTTCCAACAGATGTTATTCCAGAATATTCGCCAGCTACAACGGCAGGAAGGACCGTTCCAGAAGCGAGGTTTGAGGCGTTTAGATTCGTTACATTTGTGCCAGATCCGAAGAATTCTGATGATGTTGTTATTCCAGAGACATTAAGTTGTGATAATGTTCCAACAGATGTTATTCCAGCGTAGGTTCCTGAGAGAACAGCGGATGGAACCGTTCCGGATGCGAGGTTTGAGGCGTTTAATCTGGTTATGTTCGTTCCTGGTCCGAAGAATCCGTTTGAGGTAACGAAGCCAGAAACATTAAGTTGTGATAATGTTCCAACAGATGTTATTCCAGCGTAGGTTCCTGAGAGAACAGCGGATGGAACCGTTCCAGAAGCGAGGTTTGAGGCGTTTAATCTGGTTATGTTCGTTCCTGGTCCGAAGAATCCGTTTGAGGTAACGAAGCCAGAAACATTAAGTTGTGATAATGTTCCAACAGATGTTATTCCAGCGTAGGTTCCTGAGAGAACAGCGGATGGAACCGTTCCAGAAGCGAGGTTTGAGGCGTTTAATCTGGTTATGTTCGTTCCTGGTCCGAAGAATCCATTTGAGGTAACGAAGCCAGAAACATTGAGTTGTGATAATGTTCCAACAGAAGTTATTCCAGCGTAGGTTCCTGAGAGAACAGCGGATGGAACCGTTCCAGAAGCGAGGTTTGAGGCGTTTAGATTCGTTACATTTGCACCAGATCCGAAGAATTCTGATGATGTTGTTATTCCAGAGACATTTAATTGTGATAGCGTTCCAACAGAAGTTATTCCAGCGTAGGTTCCCGAGAGAACAGCAGATGGGACGGTTCCAGAGGCGAGGTTTGAAGCGTTTAGATTCGTTATTAGAGTGCCATAACCAGAGAATTCTGATGATGTTGTTATTCCAGAGACATTAAGTTGTGATAGTGTTCCAACAGAGGTTATTCCGGCGTAGGTTCCTGAGAGAACAGCGGATGGGACGATTCCAGAAGCAAGATTGGAAGCGTTTAGATTCGTTACATTTGCACCAGATCCGAAGAATTCTGATGATGTTGTTATTCCAGAGACATTTAATTGTGATAGTGTTCCAACAGAAGTTATTCCAGCGTAGGTTCCTGAGAGAACAGCGGATGGAACCGTTCCGGATGCGAGGTTTGAAGCGTTTAGATTCGTTACATTTGCGCCAGAACCGAAGAATTCTGATGATGTTGTTATTCCAGAGATTCTAGTATTTCCTTGGACCGTTAAAGTTTGATCTGGATTATTCGTTCCTATGCCAAGATTAGTGCCAGTAAACCAGAGGCTATTAGAACCTATTAATGAGTTTGTTCCAGATCCATATGCGATTTGATTTGATAAAACAGTTCCTTGGAAAGCGCCAACTGGTGCTGACCAGGCTATACCTGCCCCAGTGGAAGTCAAAACAGAACCAGCGATTCCAATTCTGTTATTTGAATCATATATTCCAAGCGCTATTCTAACGCTTCCTTGGACGTGCAATGATTGAGAAGGAGAGGATGTTCCGATACCAACTGATCCAAATCCGTTATATACAAAAGCTGATGGTCCGAATAATTGGTTGCTAGAGGACCAAACAGCGATACTATTCGAAGAACCAGTTCCAGTGATAATTCCGACGGATGATGGCGAAGACCAAGTTAGTCCAGAAGCAGTGGCAGATAAAACCTGACCAGTGGTTCCAGAAGAGTTGTTATTGTCAAACAGTCTTCCTGACAGTCTAATTGCGTTTTGAACATGTAATGATTGTGATGGGCTAGCGGTTCCTATTCCAACTGAACCTACACCAGTGACAACAAAACGACTAGTACCTGAGGTTGTGGCGTCAATTTGAACCAAATTAGCGGTCTGAGAAGCTGCTCCAGCGATGTAGAGCGCTCTATTTGCGGCAGCTAGCGTTTCAATGTGATTTCTCGCCAAAGGCGTGAATGTTCCGATGCCTTGGTCCGTTCTTGTGGCGTTTGTGGCTCCGCCCCAAGCGCCCAAGTTCGAAGCGGTAACGGAAGCTCCGAGGCCAATTGCTATTTGGTATGAGCCATTTGGAAACACTTGTGCATCACTTCCAACCATGACGTTTCCAGATCCAGCCGCAATGTTTTTTCCAGCCTGATGGCCTATAGCAACATTATCAGAACCAGTAGCATGTGTCGCGGCTGATCCCTGTAGTGAAAAGTTACCGAAAGCAACGTTGTTCGGTGCGTTTAAATATTGGCCAGCCCGGACGCCAACCGCAACACCATTAGATAGGGTAGTTGAGTTTAATAGAGCTTGATACCCAATTGCTATAGCATTTGTCGCTGAAGTAGCGTTGAGTAATGCATCTTTACCAACAGCTAGATTTGTGGGAAAGTTGCCGCTGCCAAGGCCAACAGTTATGGTGTTAAAAATAGAATCCGACAATGTAACAATAGTGGTTACTGGCAGGTTAATGTTTATTGTGGATCCGTCATCGGTGATATTAGAGGTGCCTATAATACCAGGAGCGGTAAATTTTACAACATAATTCGGTTCACCTGGGCCTGTTATTATTCCAACTGCAGATGGATTTACCCAAGAGATTCCAGAGCCAGTTGCAGAAAGAATTTGTTGTGTTGCACCTTCGGAGCTACTGTTGTCATAAAGTTTTCCGCCTAAAGACAAATTTTTTGTAACTATTCTTCCAGAAATTGGGTATATTTTGACTGATGGCAGTGAAGATATACCTGAAAAATTTCCAACATAATCTGAATATGGGCCAACAAAAAACTGCTGTCCGGCAATCGTTCCAATTCCTCCGAATTGAATAACTGGCTCAGATTTATCTACCCAATTATAGATTGTGCTTCTGATATCATACGGGCTTCTTGAAAACACAAACGTCCCCACGCCAGATTCGAACCATTTTAAATCAATTTGTGAAACAGCGTTGTTACTGCTGCTAAACCCGCCAGGCGTAATTAATATATTCTTGCTTGTTCCAATAGCCATTAAAATATTCCGTCATCCACAACTTTTATATCGCCTGATACAGACAGGTTAATTCCATTTGTTTGATCATCCACTTGAAATTTATATCTGTAGTCTCCAACTTTACTCAGTACGTAATTTATGTAATAAACTCCGACTGATTCTTGCACAACCGGGTTGTTAATTATGCTTCCTATTCCGTTTGCGTACGTGTTAAATCCAATATCTGGATCATTAGATAAAATTAAATTATCAGGCGTTTTAATATAATAACTAACAACACTTGTGCCCGACAAACCTACTGGACTGTTATTAAAATCAAAAACCTCAAAAGAAATTTTTGAATTTGTATTTCTGTAGAATAAGTTTGCCACATAGAAAAATTATGCTTTTCGATTAGCTTTTCCTTTTGTTGCGCGATTCAGGAGAAAGGCCTAGAATCCGTTTTTATAACAATATCTTTTTCCACCTTAGACCTAATTTTATAATTTTGGCCCGGCGCATCTAGACTAATAGCCACGGCGTACCCGTGCTGATCTTCAATAGAAATTTCAACTTGAGTTCTTCCGTGTGCCCTGACGTATATAATTGTGAAATTTGCAAGTATATCAGAGAAAGTTGAATCAGAAAAAGCGATTTCTCCGAACATCATGCCTCCAGCTGAAACCTGACGTCTTTTCTTCTCGCAACTATAAAATAATCAATTTTGATTATTTTAAAAAAATTAGGAAACAAAATATTAAACAGAACCTTGTTTTGAAATTTTGTTATTTTAATTGGAATGAACGATTCAGAAGCAAAAGAAACTGTGTATTGATCGGATAAAGCCAAAAAATATTCTGGTAAATCCACAGAATATGATGTTTTACCTTTTGGTAATTCGACGGTTCCACGCAAATATATTGCATGCTCTGGACCCTCAAGGCAGCCGTGAATTAGCCATCCGCATTTGGTCGGATGCGGAATTTTGAATGATTTTGCGGTTGCCTGTATCACTCCATTAATATAAAGTTCTGGTAATGCATCGTTATAATATTGGAAATTTGGATCAGCTTGAAAATTACCAGTAGATGCATTATAAGTAATAACGGAAGAATTTATAGAGCTACCAAGCGAAGTAGCGTTATAAACTGGATCGATCAAATTATATTGATCGTTGTTCCACTGTATCAGCTTTACTGTTCCTTCAACTGGAATTGAAGCAGTTAAAACAGATAGTTCAGACGCGTTTGTTATAACAACATCTGCGGTTGAGCCATTAAAGATTATTAGACTTGTGTCAGAGTTTGAATTTGACAATACAGAATTTCGATACAATATACCAGCCCCATGTGTTCCGATGCCTACTTCAAACTGAGTGCTGTTAACGATAAGATATGGAAACGAATCCGATCCAAGATCTGCCTGAGAGAATGTGTTGTAACTTGCAACCGCCGCGCCCAAAGATACGGCTCCAGTGCCGGTTGCCGAAGCTTTCTGTCTTATTCTATCTCTGTAAATGAGTGCCACTGATTATATTTTCTGATGTTGTTTGCAAATTAACTACGGATGTTGCTAAAAAATTCCATCATCTATGACTTTAATAGTTCCAGAGGAAGCTAAGATTAGTGAATTAGGTGCATCGCTGACTTGAAATTTATACCTATATTCTCCAACCATTGTTAAAAGATAATTAATAAAATAAACGCCTTGTGATTGTCGAAAAACCGTGGTGCCGCCGGAGTATAAACCGGATGCACCTGAGAAAGTGCCGGAAGCTATATTTGGGTCGTTAGAGTGTATAGTGTTATCTGGAGACTTTACATACCAATACACGACGGCTTCTCCGGATAAATCTACCGAATTGTTTTTCGCATCAACAATTTCAAAATAAATATTTGCCATACTATTTCGATAATAGAAATTTGACACAAAATTATTTTCGAAAAAACAATTGCGGTTCCTTTCGATTAACTGATTTGAAAATAGTCACTTAAAAATCTCAAAATATAGGGGTCTAATGATGATTTGTTATTTTGAAACCAAGTATTGAAATTTGGGTTCCACGTGAGATTGTTTATCCAGTTGAACATGTTGCCGTAAGTACTTTCATAAATGGAGGATTTTGTCTTTAAGCCCAAAGAAAATTGTTCGTTCAGAAAAGAATTATTCGCCACTAGAGAATAGAACTGGCCATAACCGTTGTTAATTCTGTAGCTCATAATTCGATAGCTATAATATGATGAAGGCAAAACTGTCCAGTTTGTAGACATTCCAGAAATAGTTGCATTAGAAAAATCAATAAAAATTAATACAGATGTTGAGCTATCTTCTAGGTAGGAATCTCCAAACTGCCTAGAAATTTGATTGTCAATGTCATAAGATGAGTTATATGGAATTCCGTTAGTTGCGAAACTCGAAGCCAACCCAATTAACGAACTTCCGCTTTGTTTTATGTATACTATGATGGGCATTGTCACCGAGTTGTATACCACTGTTCCGATTCCGCTTGTAGGAAGATCTTGAAGCACCCAGCTGTTGTTATTCGATATAGAAAAATAAGATTGAGCGTTGTAATCGGGATAAACTGTATACTTTGCCTGAGTAGTAAACACCCCAGGCTGAACCTTAATATCGTTGATATCTAATGGTTTGTATATTTCAAATCCAAAATTTAAACTAAAGTCAGTATTAAACCCGTAATTAAGATAGGTGTTCTTGTTTTGCTGCTGTATGTCAAGGGTCGCCATGTATTTATAATACATCTCGCAAATTGGGCCAAGCAGTGAGGTGATAACAGTGGTCGTCATGATGATCTAATCACAAAAGAGTCTCCCGGCGGAAAGCCGTAGTTGACAGAATTATTCTCCAGAGATGTTTTTGAAACATTCATAAAGTTTATATTATCTATCGGAATTCCGGAATTTATCTCTACTGGGTTATTTTGCAACGAATTTAATGACGACGCTGAGTTGATCAAACTCAGATACCCAATGTCCCAATATACTTGCAGTGAAGCCGTGGAAAACGTAAAGTAGAAAATCTGAAAATTAATACTGTTTTGCCTAACAGCAGCCGGTAAAGTGACACCAACAGTTGTGGAGTATCCTAGCACTGTTGAAAATGTATCTATGGTTGGCTGAGTCGAGTTATTAATGTAAACCTGAACCCCAGAATTCGTTCCATATCCCACAATAATTGGGAGAGGGTCGCTTAAATTTCCCTGGGGTTTAAATGCTCCTTGAAATATGGCGACTTTGTAACCAGTGTTGTTTGAAATGTTAGTTGAAGCGGAGCCTAAATAATAGTCTATCGAATCACTATAAGATTGCTGAATTACGTCATATATATTGAAATTTTTGTACGTATCTTCGTTTCTTTTCATCCATGTTCTCTTCCATTGTGGGCTGGCAGGCAAATAGATTTGTTCTACATTTTGGGTGCCACTCGAATTATATCCAATACTTAGATAAATATCGTGAGTATAACCAAGATATTGATAAACAGGAGCAGAAGTTCCGATAATTGATGAATTAGAATAAAAAGACCTAGGATATATAGAGACAGATGTGTTTATGCCATTTGATGTGAAAGACCAATATCCGTCCACTACATTTTGTGGTTCTGTTGCGCGCAATCTGTTAGCTGGGGCAAGACCAAATTGTGAAGAGTCTTCAAAGTTAAATGCCGCAAAAATATTGTTTGGAACGTAATTAAACATTCTGTTGAAGACAAAATTAAAATTATAGTAGCTATTGCTGACAGAAATTAAGCTTGATGTCGCTAAGCCCAACTGAGAAACATCATATGGCGCCAAGGTTCTTGGGGCATAAATTTTGTCCGGGCCGAGCGGCAAGCTAAAGATGAGATGGGCTGAACCTATGCCAGTTGATGCTTGTATGGTGCTAAACACAAAGCTAATCGGAGAAAACGTTGTGCCAACTGAAATTGCGCTAACTGGATTGCTATACATGATAGCGCTTGATGATTGATAAACCGTAGATATCGCTAAGGTGATTTGCTGCTCTGTTCCAATACCAGTGTATGCAGGGTTTCTTCTTAAATAAATCTGTAAACTATTGGTATCATTGGAGATGTAATCGGTTCCTAATATTCCACTGATTGTTGTTGGAAATAAACCAAGATCAAGATCAACTCCATTCGAAGATATTCCGCCAGCAATACTATAAGATTTAAAATCATTAAATATATCTGAAGATGATATAGAATAGTTTGATGTGCTGATTCCTTGATAAGTTCCTATTAAAGATAGAAAACAATTTTGCAAATTATTTTCTATAGAAACATAATATTCTGAACTTAATGTGCCGTCGCCAAAGTCAAATCTCTGATTACCAGCAAAATCATAAGATAATGGTATTCTGACTGTAGAATAATCAGAATTGCTAAATTCTGTAACAGGCACATGACTAGAGGATGCTAACAAATCTAGTGTATAACCAGGATTGCCATTTGCTAGCGAACTTATGGAATATAAATTTATTTTAATATCACCAGCTGGGTTTTTATCATTAATTAATATTAATTTAGCGTTCAGACTTACATTGCTAACGCTGGTTATGTTGTTTGGGCTTTGTGGGATCGAAAGCGAGTTGAATATCTCAGATTCGGTTAGCGCATATGTACTATTGCCAGATGTATAATTAAGAAAAGCCAAGTTGCTGGCGCTGGGTGTTTGATAATTTGATAAGGTTTCAAGTTTGCCAGCGGTTTGGCCTGAACTAGATAATAGAAACGAATCTATAGTTGGATAGTCATTGATCAAAACATAAACGTCTACATTTGATGTGTACCCAAATCCAACAAAAGCTTTAGGGTTAAACTTAAACCCCTGGCTGTATCCCAAGTCTGGTGGGGCTATTTGTGTAAAAGAAATTAAGCTAAAATTAGTTCCAAGAGCAGCATTAAATTTTGCCACGTTATCCATAACGATGTGCACTGAAGGATATGACGTTCCTATAGACGTTGTAAATCCGGGTTGAGTAAGATTCAAGTCAAAATCAAAATAGAAATTGCCACCGCGATTGTTTATCACGATTGAATTTGGGTCTAAGTATCCTTGATTTAAAATACTGTATGTAATTTTTCCAGCTTGCTCATCAGAATAGGCGTTTGCCGGAGGCATAACAAAACTCTCGTATGTTCCGGGAGTTAGTCCGGAGCCAAAATTATTAAGGGATACCGAAGAAATAAAGCAGTTAAAGCCCACCGGCACATTAGTTATTAAAAATCCTGGTGTTGAGGTTCCGGTTGTTACTGAACCTGAGTTTATTTGAGCTGTTAAATTTGTAAATCCAGTATCTCCGTCTGGGTTGCTGATTTTGTATTTTCCACCAAAACTATTATATAGATTGTCGTTCCAATATTTTGGAACCCCAAGTGCATAATTTGTCATACAAAGGGATATTTTTTTTAATGACGACCATCTATCGCTGAAAGTTCCAAGATCAATTACGTAAAAAGTGTTGCCTGCATCCAGATATGCTTGCACTGCGTCATTGATGTCGTTCTGATTGGTAATTCCACGGCTTATCAAAAGCTGCACATACTGTTCGTAAGTGTATTTTTTGGAATCTTCTGGAGAAAACGCGCGATTTAAGATCGGCCTAACCACTCCATCCTTTAGGTCTGGAATATAACCCGCATATCCATACAATCTAAACTCGTCTATGCTTCCGACGGAATACTCCGCGTAATCTTTGGATTCAGGGTCAGCAAGATAGTAATATCCAGTAACACTTTGATTATTTTGTATTCTGCTATCATAATCAGATTTAGAAATAATATATTTTGAGGCCATCAAATAAAGTGTTTTAAATAAAGTATTTTGGTTACTGTATCCAAAAGAAAGATTTAGTGTGTAGTCGTAAGCTAGGCCAGCTCCCTGCTTATATGGATCTATGCCATTACAAACAAAGCTTATAGGTTTGAAAATTTCAAAAAAATAGTCCTCTGGCAAATTATAGTCATTTAATAAGGTTAAATTCCCGCCTTCGAACGTTAGAAATTCTTTACTTGGAACTATGTTAATGCCATCGTATATTGAATATTCTTCATGTTTTGAAAAATTCAATGGAGACACTCTATTAAATCCATATGGCTGAGTGAAATTTTTTAAAACAGATCTTGATATAGAAAGTTGTGGCGGCGAGAAATAGCTTTGGACTGATGAAAAATTCGAGCCAAAAAAGAAGTCTGCAACAAAATTGTCCAAAGTAGAAAGATAGTTTTGCTTTAACTCAACCAGTCTAGAGTTTTGCCCCTTAATATATGCCATATTTTTGTAAAAAGCATTAAACAAATCCGCGTCTTGTATTGGCTTAGTAAAAGCAGACGGCAATTGCTGAGTGTAATTTAGGAGCGTATAGCCATTACTATATCTTAAATTTTGTTGTTTTGGGTTTTTTGTAAAAACAAAATTAGAGAATGGTACTTGATTTTTATAATAATCTTCCAAATTCTTCAAATCAAAACCATAGTTTTCGTTTGAAGAGTAACTTGTTAAAAGATTTGTATTTGCGTTTGCTGTTGCATAATTTGAAACCCCGTTAGTTTCAAAATTACTGTATATAGAGGCGTATTTGTTCTCTATCGCGCCAAGAGATGAAATAAGATCAGTTTGATTAACGACAAAATATCTTGTTGGCTGAGAAAAACTTGCCTTTACACCGTCAACAAAATTGGCATTAATCCTTTCTGGTGCCCATAAATATGGGTTAGGATCAACAAAAGCGTTACTGCTGAAAGCAATTCCTGAAAAAACTTCATTGGACCAAAAGTTTTGTCTACCAGAGAACTCAGACAGAGATACCGGCGTGATAGCAGAAGTGTTTACGCCAATGTTGCTTATAAAATCCGGCGTGCCGACATAAACCGTATTTTCGGAAATCACATAGTTTGTGGAAATAAAATTACTGGAGTCGGTTCCCCAATAAAATGCAACATAGAAATTAGTATATTGCGCTGTAGAAAAATTAAGCGCGATCAAAAGATCGCTTTCACTATTTGCTGTTGACCATGCATAATCAAATTTGATAAGATTTGAGCCTTGATAAGATCCATTGAAATAGTTAAGGCCAAACACGGCAAAATCAGATGGTGAATCGTTTAGATGCGACCTAAAATTCGAACCGGCAAGGCTAAAATCATATGGCATTGAAACCACCGACGAGACGTCAATCCCAACAGACGGGAAGCTATAAATTTGCCCAGACAAAAAAGATGACGATATAGCTGAATTATATGTGAATATGGATGTTGAAATGTGTGTGCTTACCCTGAAAGAAGGGTTGGCTTGTGTTTTTGCAAATCCTAAAACAACATTTTGTAAGCTTTGCTTTAAAACTTCTGTATTATCGGAGGTGATCTGATTTGCTTTCCCTCCCCAAAGTGCACCAAGATCGTAAATTTCTGTTACTGTGTTGCCGACAATTTGCTCAGAAAGTTCCTGAATTTCTGCAGAAAGGCCAATTGATTTATTTAAGTCGCCCGTGACACTTTCAATCGCAGAGTAACCAACGGCGTTAAAATGGACAATATCGTGAAAAAATCTTTGATCGGTGGTCATATTGCATTCACATTTACATTATTTGGTCCAAATTGATCAACGCCCACAATTTCGTTTGCTTTCAGTGTAAACTCAGCAGTGTGCAAAAATGCTTTGTCCATGCCATCATCAGACGGCTTAACATCTGAAATTTGAATGTCCTGCAATAACCTTACAGGACTGACTTTATTTAATACTATAGAATCTAAATTATTAACCCAAGCTTCAACATTAGTCACTCCTGCTGGCCTAATGCCAGCTGCCCAATCCGACACCAATTGGGCAACAGCCTGATAAGCAACTCCCGCCCAATCTAGATACGGAGGTGATGAAGTCGTGTGCGTTTCGGACCAAAACGCATTAGTCTGGTTGGCTACATTAGTGGCATAATCATACATAAGTGTGGTTGAATACCCCACGTGTGTCGATCCACCTGATAGAGTTAAGGTTAAGTTTGCATATGAATCATTGTATGACAAAGTGCTAATCCCAACCCCAGACGAAAGTATTTCTGATACCGTGGTTTTTCCTGAAATGCTATTGCTGAGCCTAATTACGGAAGTTGCCGCTAAACCAAGGCTAGGATTTCCTGTAATTTTCACACTATAGGATGATGAATTGGTTGGTAGCGTGGCAGTATTAATTCCAACGCCGGTTACCACTCCATTGTCTATATAGTGAATAGGGCTTAATGGGAGCTTCCCGCAGAATGGGCACAAATCACATATATACATTGATCTGTGGTTTTTCAGAATGGCATTTAAAATCCTTGCGGATTCCTGAACTAATCTTTCAGATGTTTCTTTGTCGTCGCCGCTAGAATAAAAAGTTATACCAATTGTGTATTCTATTACTCTTATTCCATATCCAAAATCTTTTTCGCCAGAAGTTGTCCCCTTCATAATCACACCGAGTGGTGCAGGTATAATCTGCCGATCACCGAAGAGCCACTCTTGAATTTGCCTATCGTACACAACTGGTTGGCCAGATTGGTTCAACGGAAATTCATTATATATGATCCCTCTAATCGTGTCATATATTTTTTCAACCATTATCTACCGCCTGATTTGCCACCCTCAGCAGGGTTTCTAGGTATGTTCCTAAGTGGCGCGCGCACATATCTGTCGCCACGGGTGTTTCTTACGCCGTAGATCCGCAATTCACCGTTTTGTATTCTAGCCATTTGATCGTACGCCCATTTAGTCCTTTCTTTGATTGCGTCAGACATCTGACGATCAGCTCCTTGTAATTTTTGCTCATAAATTCTAACTGCCGCTAAAATTGCGACAATTTCTGGAATTGGTCGCGGATAAAGTTGTTCGCCGTCAAAATTAATTTTTTTAAAAGGCACATCATATTGAGTTGCCATAGATCCATCAATTTCATCTGAAGCTTGCTGGATAAAATAATCTATGTCAATATTAAACACACTTTCTGGGGTTGGGTTTCTATAAGATGGTGAAGGATTGTCCCCCTCCACGATAATGTTTGGTGGCAAATATTTTTTAACGTCTTCTTTTGAGCAATATAACCTAGCCATTACTGATGCACCTCCTCCGATTTTGAAAGATAGCCAGGCGTATACTCTACGCCTTCATCTTCCCCAAGAAATCCAAGGGCTTGCAAATCTTTCCTTGTCATTTCTGTGTACACTCTAGAGTCTTCAAGCTGCCTACTAGTTGTAGCGGCAGATGACATTACTTCTGGGTATTCAATATCCATATCACGGAACAAGCGAGACTTATCATTCCATATCTCAACAAAATCTGGGGCATAAGGTGATGATTTCCATTTCTCTATCGTCCTAGCTGATTTTTTTGACAATCCGTAAACCATGAATTTTCCGCCTTGTTTTCTGCATTCTGCTATAGCGTTGGCAATAGGGAGTCCCGGTTTGATATTTTGCTTTATCTCGTAGAAAACGGCGTTAAATCCATCTGGAGTGATGTAGTCTTGTCCTGCTATGACCTTAATATCTAGATTACTTGTGATAGCAATCTCTTTTGCGTAATTTCCGGGTTCAATTCCTTGCTTAGAAACAATTGCAATTAAGTCCAGGCTTCTAATGATAGCAGAAGATAAAATTTGTTTAATTTTTACTTTAAGATTTAATGGATCCTGAACTTCTAAATCATCACCCGGATACACTCTAAAATCAACTCTTAGATTGTTTTTTCGCAGGGCTAATTTAATTAATCCAGTGTACCACACTATTTTAAAGTTATCGAAAAACTGCTAATTAGCCTTTAAATTTTTTGTTTCCACAGCTTGCGCAAAAATTGTCTTTGGTGTTAAATTTTTTCCCACAATTTCTACAAAAATTGTCAGCTTCGATTTCCGATTTTGTATCTTGAAGCTCTAGATCTAATGAAAATTGTTCTTCTTTTCCTAAGCTTGAAATTAGCTCGTGATGAATTAAATCATGCTCATGCCTGTCCCAAATAGCGTGCTTAGCCACTGCGCTGATCTCTAAAATATCAGATTCTGTAGGTATTCTATTTGCCATTGCTTCAATATTCCTCCTCAAGCAGTCAGATGCGCTATAAGCCCCGTCAACAAGTTCAACCTCGCAGGTTGGTGTGATCTGAGACTTTGACGTACCAGTGATTCCGGTTTCACCTTTTTCAAAAGTTCCAATTTTGTTTTTTGAAAAACTTGTTCTATATTCTGGATTATTCATATTTATTTTTTATCAAAACTAAATGACTTCACTTTAATGGGCAATGTGGATTCGAGTTCCTTTAAGGCTCTCCACGCATGATTCAGTAAGTCAGTTTCGCCGACTTCTGGGCCAACTTCAAACGAAAATGTGATTTCATGTATAATTGGCTTTTCATCACTGCCGGGAGCTGAGCCGTAATTTTTAACTCCTGGATTTAGGTCATTCGGGTCTAGCTTGACACGATCTTCTGCACCTTGTTCAAAAGTATCAGCTGTTTGATTTAATTCTTGTGCAAGATCCGGGTTGTTAGATTCCATCATTTGAGCGGCTCTTCTTAGTTTTGTTGTCTCCATATATTTGTTTTACAGAAAACAGGGTGTTAATCTTTCTTTTTTTGCGTACATCTTTCTGGCGCGTATTTTTCCCAAAAAAATTTGTCGCTTACTGAATACAGGAAATACTAATAACACAATAACAACTAATTTATCTGTAGATCTACAGTTCAAATCACAAAGCTTTATTTTCTGGAAGAAAAAAACGTATAAAAAATTAAGCTAAAGCACAAAGGTGTTCAGGCTCAGAATAATCAAACATAGTTGTGATAATCTAAGAATTCCGTTTTTGAAAGGAAATAGGCGTACTTATTTTTAGATGATCACAACCGTACTTGATCATTTCTTGGTTAACTATGGAATTTAAAAACGAAATAATATCTGTAAACAGGTTGTTTGAAACGAGTGTTTGTGAAATAGTGCAATCCTCCCCACAGAGAAAATGGATGGACGAAACTAGAGACAAATACGCATACAAATGCATGCCGATGACAATCGCAAATCAATCATCTTGGGATGTTTTATGCCCTTACGGAGCTGAAATTGAATGGGATGGCGGAGATAATCTAGATTCCATTCAATTCACACAAGTAGATGAAGAACCACAATCGTTTAATTTTATAAGTAGCATTTTTGGGCACGGAATCGTAACGTTTCATGTTGATTTTGTGATTAGAACTTCCGAAAACAACTCAATATACGTAAAAGGCCCAACCAATCGAATTAAACACGGAATACATCCGTTAGAGGGAATAGTCGAAACATTTTGGCTCCCGTTCACATTCACGATGAACTGGAGATTCACTGCTCCTGGCAAAGTGAGATTTGACAAAGGAGAGCCAATGTTCACTTTTTTCCCAATAAATTTGAATTATATTGAGAGTTTTTCTTTAAAAACTTGCAGCATCCAAGAAGATAGGCCGTTTGAGTGCAAATACGAAACGTATAAAGAATCTAGACTTGACTATATTGCTGACGGTTGTACTGGATGGCAAAAATTTTATAATCAAGGTGTGTTGCCGTATGATCAAACTAAAGCGGAAGGGCACAAGAACAAAATCACTCTCAAAAAAATTAATTAAAAATGGAACAAGAACTTAATAAAACAACAACACATCCACCTTTGCCTTCATTATCGCCAGATCAGTCAACTTGGACCTGGAATCGGAAGCCAGACGAAGATGCTGTAGAATTAGGTGAAAAGGCCACAATAAACGAAATCCAAGAATCTATTTTAAGGATAAAAGAACCTTTTCTTAAGACGATCAACTGCCTAGATAAAGGATTTGTCAGGTTGGTTGACTGGATGGGCTCTGATCAAAGAATTGTTCAAGCCGCGAGGGTGAGCTATGGTAGCGGAACTAAGTCGGTCAGAGAAGATGCCGGACTTATCGATTATCTCATGCGCCATGCGCACACAAGTCCATTTGAACAAGTTTCATTCACTTTTCACGTCAAGATGCCTATTTTTGTTGCTCGTCAGATTGTGAGACACAGGACGGCTTGCCTTTCCGGCGATACAAAACTTTGGTTTGATGAACCAGCGGCCATAAGTAAAGGGAAAAGAAAAAGGTCGTCGCTAAGCATTAAAGAATTTAATGACAAATGGCACAACGGTGCTACAAGTGTTTATAATCCTAAGAGAAAAGACTGCTGTCTAGAAAAAATTGATTTAGAAAAATACTACACAGTTCCACAGCTCGCAGAACTTATTAACAGAACTGACGAACATGTTCGCGGATGGCTAATTAATGGAAATCTGAAGGGTCACAAAGTTAAAATAAATTCAATTACAGACTGTTCGTGGAGAATTTTGGGCAAAGATTGGGCCGATTTTTCTAAAAAACAAAAATATTGGCACAATGATTTAAAGTGTATTTTGTCTAAAAGAAATTTGAGAATGTGTGATGAAAATACAGGAGAAATTTTACATACACACATTAAAGATGTTTGGAGCAATGGAATAAAAGATGTTTTCAAGATAACACTTGAAAACGGTTACACAATCAAAATGACAAAAGACCATTTGTGTTTTTCAGACGCTGGCTGGGGAACTTTGGAGAATCTTTCAAATCTGAAAATAGGTGAAAATTTTAACTGTTCTTGGTCCTCTGAGGCACCATCATTTTGCGTTAATGGTGTTTTGGCGTATCAAGATTATAATTGGATGAAGCAGAAGCGCGAAGAAGGCCATGATGTCCAATCTATTGCAGATTCTGCGGGGTGTTCATATCACACAATTAGAAAGTGGATAAAAATTCACAACTTGAAATTTTCAGCAAAAGAAAAATCAAAATTTTCAGGATTGAAACAAAGAGGAACTAAAAGAACCAAAGGCAATCACAAAGTTACAGAAGAAATGAAAGAGAAAATTAGACAAGCTCGCTCTGGCGAAAAATCTAACTTTTGGAAAGGAGGTACTTCAACAGAGCGTGAATCTATCGCCCGGTGGATAACGCAGATAAGCCCAAGCGTTCACAAGAAATACAATTATACTTGTCAAATTTGTGATTGTAAGAAAAAATTACACGCTCATCATATAAATCCTGTCTGGAACAGTCTCTCATTGTCGAAATCGTTTGATAACTTAATATCATTATGCCAAGATTGCCACAGATTTTTGCACTCAAACAATCTTGAATTAAAATTTCTTGAATTTTTCAATGAAAATAAACCTCTTTCTTTATTAAGGGAAGAGGTTAAACACAAAAGACAGTATATAACTGGGCACAAAAAACTTGTTAGGGGGTATTCTAAAATAAAAAATATCGAATACGCAGGAAAAGAAGAAGTTTTCGACATTGAGGTAGATGGCCCATTTCATAATTTTGTTGCAAATGGATTCATTGTTCATAATAGTTTGAATGAAGTCTCAGGAAGATACTCGGTGATGAAAGATGAATTTTATGTACCATCTTTGGAGCGAATGCAAAAACAATCCGAGGAAAATAAACAAGGTTCAAGCGATGAACTTATTGATGATGCCCTGGGCCATATTCAGCAAATGAATAACGAGCATACTTTTACATATAGAAACTACGAAGATTATTTGGCATCTGGGATGGCCAGAGAGTTGGCTCGCATTAATCTACCATTGTCCTTAATGACAGAGTGGTACTGGAAGATTGATCTTCTTAATTTGTTCAAGTTTCTTAGTCTCCGTTTGGACGCTCATGCTCAATACGAAGTTAGAGTGATCGCTCAAGCAAAATATGACTTAATAAAACCAATTGTTCCACTCGCTTGTGAATCATTTCAACGACACATGATCAATGGAAGACGATTCTCGGAAGACGAGATGAATATTATAAAAGAACTGATTCAACACATAGATTTAGAAAATTTCGTCCAAGAAAAAAAATGGAAGAAGTCAAAGATCGATGAATTCACACAAAAAATAAAATAACACACAACACGAACACACAATGAAAACATGCATATATTGTAACGAAACAAAAAACACATCCGAGTTCCCGAAGCACTCTCATTATAAAGATAATTTAGATTCTAGGTGCCGCGCATGTGTAAAGTCACACTCTGAACTGCGGCGAGCACTGCATAAAACTGCACCACCAAAGCCTAAGTTGTGCGAATGCTGTCACACAGAGCCAATAAAGTGGTGTCTTGATCATGACCATACTACAAACAAGCTTCGTGGGTGGTTATGTGATCCTTGTAATACTGGTATCGGAAAACTAGGCGATACAATAGATGGCTTAGAAAAGGCCATTATTTATTTGAAGAAGGCCAGTAGCACCTGATGGATCAATTTGAGCTGGCTGATTAGCGATTGGGTTTTGGTTTTTGTTAAACTCAACTGCTAACGTACGACACTGATCACAACAGTTATCGGAAAACTGCCATATTTTATTGCCTGCTGGCATTGTCTCAATATAACATCGACAATTCTCGTGAATAGGAGGTAATAATTGCTGCGAGAATCTGTACCACACAATTGTGATTTCTGTGATTGTCACTTCAATTCCTAAGAAATTGATTCTCGGCAATATTTTCTAACTCTCAAAATTAACGGGTATAATAGCTGCGGCGAGGCAAAGTGGTTCGAGTTTACAAAACAAAGTGAAACAAAACCATCACGAGCATCGTCTACAATATGTGCGAAATTGGTATATGGGTTGTGCCTTAGGTTTCCAACCTAAAGAAAAGAGTTCAAATCTCTTATTTCGCTCCATTTTTCATCAACAGTCCCGTAGTTTAGTGGCTAAAACGATGCCCTCTCACGGCATAGAAGACGGATCGATACCGTTCGGGATTACAAAATTAATGAGTCTTTGTGTACAATCTAGCCATGGTATTTTTTATTTGCAATCTGAACGATCACGTGTGGAACGAAATAAAAGATGAGCTTGGGCAGCTAAAGATGGTTTGTGAGAACTGCTGTGCACTGGGCATACATCTTTAGCTCAAACACCGGACATCTAGCTTAATGGGAAAAGCGTTCGCCTAAAGAGCGAAAGTACTCTGTTCAAATCAGAGGTTGTCCACCAAATTTGGGGGAAATTAGCTCAGTGGTAGAGCTGAGAGCTGTTAACTCTCAGGCCAGTAGTTCGATTCTACTATTTCCCTCAAGCACACGGAGAGAGTAAACCAGCTGGGTGCTGGCGCTGTTTGCTAAACAGCCGGGTCGTCTAAAAAACGGCTGCGAGTCGGGATCGCTGCTTTTTTCCAGGTGTTTTTAGATACAACTTGGAAATTGAAATTATGAAATTTAACTATGCAAAATATTTGAAGTTAGCTGAAGAGAAAATGAAAGAAGAAGACCCATGTTGGGAAGGCTACGAAATGGTTGGCAAGAAAAAGAAAAACGGAAAAGAAGTTCCGAATTGTGTACCCAAAAAGAAAAAATAATTTTGCAGTAGGCTCGCATAGCCCGGTTTAGTGCGTCGGCCTGGAAAGCTGATAGGCGTGTTAAAAGCGCCTCAAGAGTTCGAATCTCTTGCCTACTGCCAGTTAAAATGGCGAGTTAACTCAACGGGAGCTAAGATTTTGATATCAAAATCTCTAATTTTGTGAAAGAGGGGCTTCATACTCCTCTCCGCAACGGCGAATGCCGTTGCAATCCCAGAAGAACTTTCGTTCAGATGGGACTTCAGATCGTTTAAAGTTATGGAGATTTTGTTGTAAATTCAAAGAAGCATTATAATCTGCATTTGCGGCAAAGCCGCAATTTAAGCAAATAAATTTAATACTATCTCTGTTTTTCTTATTTACATATCCACAACTGGAACATCTTTGACTTGTGTACATTGGGTTCTTCAAATTAACACAAACGTTGTGTAGCTCTGAATTACTTTTCAATGAATCAAGGATTAAACGATAATTCCAATGTCTACGAATCTTATTAGTTTTCTTACAATTTCTAAGATTCTTTATATCCTCAATGCAGATTGAGGATAAACTGTTCCAATCTAATTGTTTAACACAATATTTAGCACAATTGTCTCTTTCAAGAAGCTTTCTGCTAAAGGCTTTTGAGCCTTTTCTTTTCCTGACAATTTCTTCCATAATTGTATGATACGGTTTTCCCTTGTCACTAGATGAAAGAACTTTATTATCAGATGTTGTTAAGCAACTATTAATTCCTATGTCTACACCAATAGTTTTCTTGTTCGTATTTTCTTTCTTTTCGAATTCAAAATTGAATTGAATGTATTCTTCACATATAACAATCCCAGACATCATTCTTCCACTAGAAAGTAAATTATTGAAATGCTTATGTTTCTTCATCAAAAGATTAAATTTATGCATTCCAAGCGAGCATAATTCCACCACGAGGTCAAAGAAGCTCACATTCGTTGCTAAACAAATCTTTGAATTTTTAGAATCTAGTCTCATTTCTTTCTTTGTGATTACAGGAACTTCTTTCATTCCGGCGATCCTTTCTGCTAGAGACGATTTGTAATCCAATTGTTTTTGTGTGGGCTTCTCGCACTCACTCAGATTATTTAATGTGTTTTGATAAGTTTGTATCTGTTCTATCCTACTTCTCACAATCGAGGAAGCATGGTTGATGCAAGAATTAAGAATTCTTGCAGAAAGGAATGTTTCTATCTGAGGTTGATCTGCTTTTAAGAATCTAATTTTCACCTTTTGGTTGTCAATATATTGACTCCACAAGAAACTAATATATTCTTCCAGACATCTGGTATATTCATTTAAGAGGAGGTTTAATTGTGTTTTCTTAACGAAAGAATTAAATTTCAAAGAGCATTTAGTTGATCTAACGAATGTTTTATTCTTCAATGTCTTTAACCTCTTCTATGATTTTTTTCACTCTGTTCTCATTCCCTCTTATTCCATGAATTTTGGAACAAAAACATGTGATGATTGAGACAAAATCTTCAACAAGATCGTTTTCTGAAAGATTCATAACTTCTATGGATTGGTTTTTATAGTTTAAAAATTGTTCTATATATGAAAATCCAAATCTAGTTAATCTATCTTTGTGTTCCACAACAAGAACATCAAAATCTTTGTTGCGTAATATCTTATTCAGAATTTTCCTGTTGTCATTTAATCCAGAAGCTATTTCTTTACATTCTTCTACAATCTGATATCCCTTGGCATTAGCGTAGGTTCTCAATCTTTCCAACTGTCTATCAATGTGCTCTTTTTGTTCAGATGTACTGACTCTTGCATAAAGTATGCATTTATTTGTTTCATTTTTTATGATAGGCTTTTCGTCGTCTTCTAGAATAATGGTTCCGTTTGGAAGCTGTTTTCCTTTCAGGAATCCAGCGTTCCACCAATTATACACCGTCTGATAGGTTACACCATTTTTCTTTGCATACTCAGAAAGCTTCACAATACTATTTTATAAATAGTTCTACGGAACACCTTTTTATTTTCATAAAAATTATAAAATTTTCTCTATAAATATTAGAACAGCTGGAGGGACAAGTGATTTTGGATCACTTAATTGGAGTTCGAATCTCTGTTCCTCAACCAAATTTCAAAATCTGAAATTACACAGGTTATTCAATTTTAGGACTAGAAAATAATACGGTATGTGGAATTTTTTAGACGACTTAGATAGGTCCGGGGGATACAGAAGATCTGATTTTTTTCTAAAGCTTGCCGTCGAAAATCCAAACGAAGTTCTTGGCTTGCCAGAATGTGCTAGCAAAGATGAAATTAGAAGTAGATTTAGAGAGCTTGCCCTTAAATATCACCCAGATGTAAATCCCGATGGTGAAGAAGAATTTAAACGCATAAACTCTGCGTACCAATCGATAATGGATGGAAAAAGTGCTGGTGGCAGCAACGCGCGACAGAGTACACAAGAAAATTCAAAAAAATACTTCTCTAAGCTTCTAGACTTTCTGGACACAGATAATTTCATTGAATTTTACAACAGTGATATACTCCAAAAGTACTACAGATATCAAACGGGAAGGGTAAAGAAGAAAGCGGACAAGGATTTAATCGTGGCGGAAACTGCGCCACTCCGTGATAAACTTAAACAATTGATTAACCCGGTTCTTGAAATAGAATTGAATGCACCAATAGTATCTTACCAAAACTTGTTGAGTTTGATAGCAAGGGCGAGGGCAATTGGACACGTAGCCGCTAGCGATATTAGAGACGTCGTTAAAAAATATTTAGATGCTCAAAGCTAAGTGAACTACCTCACCCACAAGGGGTTGGGCTTCCTGCTTCACAGAAGACAGTTTCGCTATTTCTAGCCAGAGCTTTCTTCTCCACAGGCGTTGATTCGGGCTGTTCCAGTCCTATACATCTTATCAAGTTTTGATTAGTGAATGCCATGTTTCGAATGTTAACTGAAGCATTGACATCTCTATCGTGTTCAGTTCCACATTTCTTACAAGTCCATTCTCTATCAGATAATTTCAAATCTGATTTGAAATAACCACAGACTGAACACATTTTTGAAGAAGGTTCAAATTGTCCAATATCAAGGAAATTCTTTCCATACCATTCTGATTTGTATTTCAAAAAGCTATAGAACATTCCCCATCCTACATCAGATATGGATTTAGCTAACTTGTGATTTCTGACCATTCCTTTAACACATAAGTCTTCAACACAAATCGTTCCTTGGTTCTTGTGAACTATTTTATGAGATATTTTATGTAGAAAGTCTTTTCTTTGATTAGCTATTTTTTCATGTAGCTTCGCTACTTTTTTACGTTGTTTATTTCTATTATTACTTCCTTTCTTCTTTTTACTTAATTTCTTTTGTCTTCTTGCAAGTATTTCTTCAGATTTCCTAAGATACTTTGGATTAGCAATCTTATCTCCATCACTTGTCACCACAAAATCTTTCAATCCCATGTCGATGCCTACGGCATCGTTTCTATCAAGCTTGGATTTAATTGGTAATTCTTTGCCATCCTCTACAAGAATAGAAACATAATATTTGCCAGAAGGAACCTTAGAAATAGTTACTGTTTTAATATCACCTTCAAATTTTCTATGAAATATAGCTTTGATATTTTTAACTTTAGGGATATTTAGTAATCCTTTTTCAAAATCTACAGAACAATGTTGAGGGCATTGGAAGGACTGTTTTGGATTGTATTTTGATTTGAATTTAGGAAATCCTTTCTTTTCTCTGAAGAAACGAGTGTAGGCATTGTCTAAATTTTTCAGAGAAGCCAATAGTGATTGGCTATTTACTTCCTTAATCCAGATGTTTTCTTTTTTAAGTTTAACAAGTTCTGGACCCAATCCAAGAAAAGTTAATGTCTTTTTCCCTTCTTGATAAGATTTTGTTTTTTGTTCTAATCCCCAGTTATAGACAAACCTAGTTGCTCCGAAATGTTTTTTCAAACATTTCAGCTTGCTCCCTTGTAGGTTTTATCAAAAACTTATATGCCTTTAGCATATAGTTTTTTTACAGTTAATATTTACTATCACCTGCATGTTTTAGAAAAATAGTAAAAATATTTTCTAATTACAGCAATTCATCCCCACCGACAAGCGGATGGGGAATTCTTGCAGGTTAATTTAAACTTCGACGCAATACAGCTTCATGTTTTTTTCATCCCATGAATATGTGTACTTGTCCCCTAAAACATCTTTTACTTTTTGGCTTCCAGTTAATCCACTGCTAAATCCAACTATTTTTCGCAAATCTTCAACTAACGCAAAATTATGGCCGTGTTTAAAACCACCGCTGACTACTCCCGCAGGTTCGTGACCTTCGCCCTTTTTGTATATCACAATTTTTGAAGGTTGAGTCATTTTCTCAGAAAAACGAGCTATGAATTCATTCTTTATTACGTTTTTTCCAGGGCAATTGTGCGTTGTGGCTTTGTCTTCTTTATGAAGCGCCATGGTCGATGGTAAAAAGTCAAAATAAACATGTATATCTGCCATCAAATTCACAGTATTGTCTTGCACTGCCAAACCCAATCCTGAATTAAAATTCTCTACAGAGTAATCCCCAAGCATTTCAACGCCTATTGCAATACTGTTCCAGGATGGAGAATGAACGCCTTTTTTGTTGATTGGATTAAACGCCCAAACACCGTTTTGATCCACGAAGAAATGTGGACCTCCTTTCCAGCCCATACCCGCATAGTATCCGCGCAGATTCTCCATATGCTGAGGTGTAAAGCCGTTCGGCCTTTGAGATAGCCTTGGTGATCCAGTGTTATGCAAAACTACAAATTTAGGCTTCCACTCCATCTTGCCTTGGTAAGATTTTAAATAATCTTTAACGTTAACTTTTTTCCCAATTATCTCAAACATGCTAAATTATTCTTGTTTCAGACAATAATTTCCTAAAGTGTAACGTTATAGATGTCCGTGCTAACTACATTTCCATACCCAATCGTTCCATCTGAGTTTAAAACACCCGATGTAAGATTGCAATAAATTTGATCGTTCAATGATATAAAAGCACTTGATAAAGTGGCTGTGCTAGATATCAATGTGCCACCCGAAGCTGTCAGCTTGTACCAAGCGTATTTCGTTTTGTTAAATGTATTATTTTTTTGGGAATCTTGAAAAACAAAATTTGATTGATAACCGCCTTGATTGTAATAATAATTAAGAAGTAAATCATTCCCGGAGCTTACACTATAAACGGTAGATACGCCCGTGTAAGTAGATGTGTATGGGGTGATTAGGGCTGAAGAAATTGATGGAGCATAATTGCTATTGATTGTCAAAATATTTGAAGCCGTTGTATCGCCAGAGGCGTAACTACTGTTTGGCTGCACTGATATAAATATTTGATCTCTCGCGTCGAATAAGACACGAGACCCAACGTCAGAATCTAATTCTGAAATCCTTCCGTCATACGAAGGAAAATTTGTCAACACAGCGGTGGTAGCATATCCATAAACAGAGTTTGAATATTGAACGCCGTTGTCTGGACTTATTCTCGTGAAATAATCTTTTGTTACGTATTTTGTTAAAAAAGGCGGTGTTGTTGTGAACGCTGACACAATTCCGGAAATTCCAGACAAAACCACACCTTCGCCGATTGCAACAGAATTAGAAACTGCTGTACTAACACCTATATAATTAACGCCTCTGTCAAGAATATAAACGCCTTGCACATTCGTGCTTACTCCATTTGAATTTATTGTCAGTGACAGGACAAATGGGAAGGCGCTTGTGTTAGCGACGCCTGTCACGCTTACGGTAGTTAAGCCATTACTTAAAACACCACCAGAAACTGTGAGACTTACGGATGGATTGTAAACTACATAATCAATGCCAGTGCGCTTTCTCCACCATTGTATTATTGAGCCGCTTTCGGAGGCGTTGCCGTCGTCTCTAAAATTATAAGACACGGTATACAAATCATTAATTCTCGAAGTTATGGGCAAGATCTTCGGAACCCCCAACAGGTAAGGTCTGGTATAATTATATGAATTTACATATGTTGGTTGGTCTGGCAAACTTGTATACGTGAAATTAAAAGCCTGTAGGCTTATCGCGTTGTTTGAGTAGCTATTAACTTGAAGCCCAGCCCGGAATGAATCTGAAAATTTTATAAAAACAGAAACAAAATCTGAAATATCTCTGGTTGACGCAAATGTGATCGCGCCCTCATAAAAATCAACAGTGTATTGGCCACGGAATATAGATTGGTTTATCAAAACAACTATATAAGCGTCTGGAGGTATTCTGCCGTACCTCAAGTAGTAAGTCTTGTAGTCATACGTGGTAGTCGGCTCCCCAATTATGTTTTCTTTTTTTTCAGCATATTGAATGATAACCGAGTAAGATTTATATTGCGGAAGACCTGTACTTGGAATAATATTATCTAAAGCAAAAGAAAAAGAAATGATACCGCTTTCTGGGTCAACGTTATATGGTGGCAAAACTTTATTGCCGAAAAGATAAAGTGTGAATATGTCATCTACAGTCCATGTGTAGATTACATTGTTATTATCTGAAATATAAAATTGTTTGTAATTTATTGTGCCATCAAGTGATTGTGCTGGAACCAATAGCAACCCAGTGACCACATAAGGTGGTGTAATTCTAAATGATTTTTGCCTGTTTGTTAATGCAGAATTTCTGTTTAATTGTATATGTTCATAATATGCGGTATTGGATGTTTCCGTTCTTCCCACAATCGGAGTAATATCTACCATGTTGCTATTCGTAAACGAAGCGGAAGCCAAGGTTTGAAATATTTGGCCATCTATTTCCTGCGGATACGAAAGAAACGTTTGCGTGAATGGGACAACGATCACATGATACAAGCTGGTCACACATGGAAGTAATCGTTCACCATTATTGCTTTCAACAAAATCAACTCTGTAGTAAATTGCAGAAACTTTTTGGTTTAAATAATATTTCTGAGAATTGGTAAGAAATATTCTGCTGCTAAAATTAATTCTGTCTTTTGACCATATAAAACTAACTTTTGCTGTAGATTCTCCTGGAGCATAAAAAGAAGAATATATATAGCTTATGAATTTTAGAGAATCATAGTCATAACTTCTCTCCCAGTTTGAATTAAACAAACCCATTGTGTCTTGTTTCACAAGTACATTTTTCAAATCTGATTCTGGATAACTCTCATATTTGAAGATTTTTGAGTTAATTCCATCTACCATCGACCTCAGGCCTAACTCACCACCGGATTGGCTAGGGCTAACCACCAATGTTTGGCCACCGTTTGGCCCCCAAGCAACTCTCAGGCTGCTGCTTACGCCTTGTGCGGTGGCGTTCTGAGAGTTATCGTTTCCGTCGCTTGTCACAATGATTAGAGGCTTAAAGCTTTTCGCATATTGTTTGAGCGCAAAGGATAATCCTTCAGCTGAATTTTTGCAATCGTCAAAAAATGTAGATAAGCCATTTATTGAAGTGCTAAAGACCCAGTCCTTACTTAGCAGATAACTTACTGGCGTTTTTCCCGAAGTATCAACGTAAGTTCCAGATATATAGTTTTTTGGATCAATTTTAATAGAAGTATTATCTGAGTATACAACCAATCCATAAGCAAAGCTGCCAGCAGAATAGCTAAAAGGGTTAGTGTTTTGCTGGTACACAATCGTGTACTCGTTTAAATTTGATCCCGGAATTAAATTTAAACCTAAATATTGTTTTTGATCACCTTTGTACTGGCTAATTGCGACAGTAACGTTTACAAAATTAGAGTCAATCAAGCTAATATTTTTAGAATAAAATTGTTGAACTACTGATGGAAATTGAAGCCTTGAAACTAAAAGCATGGCGTCAAATAATCTTGACTGCCTTCCGGTGTTATTTATGACTGCACCCGCGTTTACAATCTGGTTGACATCGTTTGTGAAAACCAAATTGCCGCCGCTTTCGCTAAAGCTGAAACAATTAGAATTTGAAAAATTTCCATTAGGTGAGCTTGAAAGTAAATTTGTTATAAATTGGTCAAAGCTATAGATTGATGTTAATAACTTTGAATTTCCAGCTTGATTTGCTAATCTTCCGTATAAATTACTTGTTGATATGGGCATTTTTAGCTACTTCTGCTGACTAATTTACAATTTTAGTTCCAAAGCTCCTGTTAATTGACCAAAGCGTTGATGACTGCTTGCGCTACGTAGCCAGTTGAAATTCCAGACTGAGTGATAATACCTTTGTCATTGATCTCCATTGATTTTGAATCATCTATTAAAACACTACATATCACGCCTACATTGGAAAATAGACTTCCCGTGGATGAGATTGAAGCTCCGTAAAATACACCAGAGGCAAATCCAATCTCTCTACTTTGATCATAATACCCAACTGGCTCAATTATTTCTGTGACCTGCGCTGGTGTGGACACATTGATTCTGAAGTAAAAATCTTTTCCTGGCATAATTCCGTTTACTGTTTGCGCAACCCCGCTAGCGTATGGATTTGTTAAGTTTGAAAGACCCCATGTTACAAACGCAGCTTGCGCGCCGATTGCAGTTGACACCCCTAAGTAATATGTTTGTGTAGAATTGATCGGGCAATTTGTGAATTGGAAGCCATACATACCTGGGAAGCTCCCAGGCTGCAATAACGCAGGTGTATATGTCTCTGTAATGGCAACTCCGTTTGAGATGAAAGCGGAGATAGTTGCCGAACTTGTTAAATTTTGCGGGTTTAAATACACAAAAGCTTTTTCAATTGTACCCGTCGATAGAGATTGGAACGATTGTTTAGGAGATAGATCAATCGGAACTCCATAAGTCGGAGTTGATAATATTGCGATATTTAGGTCATTAATACTAGTGTTATCTTTTATACTGTACCAATCTTCACCATCGTTCAGAGTAACCCAAAGCCCCACATTTGTGGCGGCGACTAAGTAGTTAGCGCCAGCGTTTGTAAAATACTTCATATCAGACACTGATAAATCTTGTGTGGAAAACCGTGAAGTTCTCGAAAATGAGCCACATCTGTCTATGGAACGATAGACTCCAGCATCGGTGCCAACAAACCACGTGGCACCGCTTGGGTCATTTGTTTTATTTACTATGCAATAACATTGCCTGCCAATTAAATTTAAATTATTTGATCTGTTTTGTGGGAAAAACACTAAACCGTCTGGGTTTGCAACATCACACTGTTTCCAATTTATGATTTGATAGACACCATTGGATGTGAGTACAACTAACCATGTGTTTTTGCCGCCGCTTGGGACTGGTTGTATTTTGAACACCTTACTTGGAAGCCCTGGAAGCGAAGCATTAATTCTATTTTTATTTAGTATTATATTATTCCCAAACATTTCTCTTCCATAAAGAAGAGTGTGTGGAGAAACAAGAGTTGCTGAGTTCGCATTTCTATCAGTGGTGAACGCCCAGACGCTGTAATCAGTCGCTAAATAAATTGCAGGATGCTCAGTCCTGTTATTATTGTCGTCATATCTGTAAAAGGTTCCATAATATATGTCATATATCGTTCTGCCATCAAAAAAATCACTAGCTAAATTCGTAGCACCCGTCGTTGAATCTGTTGTCCTTAGAACAAAAGATAGACCATCTTGCTTTCCGTAAGCCTCATATCTTTTTGTTACATTATTGCTACCATTGAATTTCCATTCTCCCATGCTGATTGATATCACGGGCTCAGCGAAAAGCGGGTTTTGTGTATATGTGCCGTTTTCTTGATAAAACAAACCTAAATCTGTTCCAGCGTAAGTATAAGATCTTCCAGAAGAATCAACTAGATTTTTGCCTGCAAAATAAACTAATTTAGAGTTGTTAATTGTATCAATTCGATTCCACATTTCTGATGGTCGAAAATAATTCCAGATTCCTTTGTCTGTAGCAAAAATTGGATTGTTTCCGTATTGGAAATCTAGAATCAAGTTTATCGTCGAAGGAGCCGCAGCCACGTCGGAAGACGACGGATCTACACCAAACGTGTAACCAGTGAACGTAGCGCTAGGGTCGAAGCTTGATAAATTTGATATAGATATTGTGTTTTTAAGCCCACGATTTACACCTTTTAAATTTTCCCCTTGAATTGCCGGGAATGATATGATGCTTGAGCTTATGTTAGTTAGCGCATTATATAAGTTGTATACATTTGCGTGCGCTACTGAATCAATGTGATAAGTCAAAGTTTTAGTTTCATTCAAAGTTATCTTATCTTCTATGCCTAAAACATTATCGTAAAGCTGGCCAATATAAACCTTAGATCCAGATGTAAGAGGCAGCATCGACGGCAAAGGCGGCACTATATACACTTTTTCGAACTTAGTTGAAACACTCACCTGAACCAACTCTGTATATTGCTGCTGAATATTAGGGTTAGCGGGAGAAGCTCTCAATCCAACAATTTTAACTATAGTCGTGCTGTTACTCCATAGTGTGTTATCAAATCGATCTATTGGCAAAACCGTGTCTTTAGCGGTAGCAGGATCATAGTTGAAAGCTAAAACAGCCGCCGGATTAGGTTGCGCAGCAATGATATTAAAAATTTCGCCGTGAGGCGTGTTGCCAGCGTTTGATATGTATTGTCCAATATTAGTCAAACTTACGGCGACTTTATCTGCTGAGTTTAGTGATTTCGTGAATTTAATTAATCCAGAACCTGAGTTATAAGCAAATGGATACTGCACTCCATACGCGCCGTTTACTTGAACGATAATCAGCGGATACCCAGTCCATGGCTTTAGATAATAATCTGTGAAAATCGTTTCATATAAAAGTCTAGATGGATTCAGCGATTTTGAATAAGTCACAGCCTGTGAGTTCAAATCCAGCGCGAATGTCCCTTCGGTCACTGCTTTTTGAAAATAAACATGACAAGATCCTAAATTACAGTAGCCATTTTGAACATCATAGGAATATCCCAATCCCGGATTGTTAATGTTGTAACTCTCTACGACGCTAGTTTGAATAGTGATGTCTATAGTTAGACCAGTTCCGGTTGATCCAGAAAAAAGCGGACACGCGGGATAGAAACCATCTACTGGAACTCCATTTAAAATATAAGGTCCAGATATAAATGTTATTTTACCTTCATATTTATTAACCGTGTATTCATCGTAAACAGAAAGGTTAAATTGTTCCTGTACGGTTGTAATAGTGTTAATGAATCTTGTATAGCTTTTTAAACCTTGCTTAAAAACCTCTGAAGATGACTTAAATACACCGTTTGAAGAGAATACCACAAGTGTGCCGTTTTCGATATCCACTAAATTAGAATAATGTTTAATTCCTGATATTGTTCCGTATTTCAAAGTATCCCACACGATTGGGATTATTACCGGCATTATGCTAGGGTCTGAATAACAAAGTACCCTGAAAATTCTTGAGGTAGTTGCTACAAAAAAAGAATTGTAGTATTTCTGTGGTGTAGTATCAGACAGTGGACCACTTGAGACGTCTTTAGCAACACTTACTGCATAATCCGAGCCCCCAAGGTTGCCTTGATTTGCGTTATATAGAATGTTTGAGTAAAATAAAGCAAAAAATCTTTGCGATTGTGAGCTAGCATCAGCAGCCGCTAACTCAATCCATTCAGTATTTTTTTGTGAACCGTTAAGAACTAAAATTCTTTTTTCTTTTATTAACTTACTATAATATAGTAGTCCGCTAGATTGATTATATATGTACACTCCGTTTTGAGTGGGATCAGATTGATTTTTTAAAAGCACATAATCATTGTTGTTCAATGTATAACCATCAATTTTAAAAATTGGTTGTTTAATATCAATGTTTCCGTCAGTCTGAGTGTACGGGCTTGAAAACGAGGCGCATGCAACCGTTATTTTAGGAAGATTCTGGGTAAGTGCCTGATAATATGTTGTTCTTGTCGTTTTGGAGGTCGCTGACTCCGTGAATGTAGTCAATGCTTGCGAAGAATTTGATAAATATATGCCATATAAATCACCCCAGATAACAGACTCTGGTCTATTATTGCTATTGCTGGGTTCATCACCAATCCAGTACGCAAACACAAATTCGCTATTATTTTGGTTGTATGAGTCGTTCAGTTCGGACACAGAGAATAAACGTCCGTTACCACCAGTGTAGACAAAAAGCCCATTATCTGCACTGGCATATAAAGTGCGGTAATTCTCAAAAGTGCGCTCAACCAATCCGGAGTCATAAGACGTCACGGTTACTCCGACATTTACAGCTTCGGAGATTTTATTTATAGAGCCAGTTGGAGAATTTGTAGTATTTGTTGTCGGAGTTTGCCAGATTGGCTGCAGCGGGTTTGCTCCCTGCAGCAACACGGTAGAATACAATCCATCAGGAGCGGCAATATAGAAAATATTATTTATCGCCAACCTGGGTGTTAATATCACTTCTCCAGTCGTGTATTGATACACGTTTACTGTAGCTATAAAATCGTTTACTGTTACCGGAACATACAAGCTATTGAGCGGCAGCGTAATTTTTGCAAAATTAATTCCGTAATCTTGAGACAAATACACTATGTTTTTGAACTGATTTTCTGATTTAGAAAGCACCCAAAAATACTTTGGATTTAAAGTGTTTACCGAAGGTGTTATACCAGAAGCGGAATATGCTAGAAAATTTCCAAAATAATTTTCAGAAAATTTATTCGCGACACCATAGTCTGTGCTCCAGTTTATTTTATATATGTTCGAGAAATCAATAGGGCCTCCAGCGGTTGCAAATAAACCATTGGGCGTGGATAGCACCGTTCTCTGGACTACTGATGATTCAGAAGCGAAAGCTTTTACGTAATTGGTTCCTTTTGCAAAAAGAATTGTATCCGAATGCTGAATTGGACAATCTATCTCTGGATAAAAATTTACATGGTCTCCAGAATCTAAAAGTTTTTTGTAAGGAATAATATTCGCGGGCTCATTTACTCTGAAAAAACCAAGGTGATCGAGCCCAGTCAGCCGATAAGGAGCAACGGTGCCAGATTTTATGCTTTCTGCAGAAATTGATTTTATCTTTGACGACGGTAAAACCCCAGTTACCTGTATCTGCGGAAGCAATAATTTAATTATTATGTCAACGGTGCTAAAATCCGATATTGATGGTAATATCGGACCTAAAAAGTAGATGGTGCCATTCACTCCATCTAAAGCGTAAGAGCTAGAGTCTAATACCACATTTCCTAGATAGACCTCTGTTTTTGAGTAATCTCCAGCGTTCCATTTAAAGATATTTAGCAATTTTGCTTCGCTGTTTGGATCTTCTTTTATGCTTCCATCAGTGACTATATATTTATATGGTGTGCCATTTGAGTTTATGTATTGTAGCGTTGTAGATATTAAAGGTGCATTTTCACTTGCATTGATGTAAAGTGTTGGTCCGGGTGATAAGGGGTAGATGATATTAATTGTTGAATTGGCAGCTACTGAATTTTTCAAAAACAGTATAGATCCGCTTATCTGATATTGGTCAGAAAATAAAAGTTGCGAATTCAGGAAAACCTGAGGCACTCCATACTTGCCCGCGCCAGATGGAGCGTTAAACACAAATGCGTTCTGGTTTGGATCTGTAACCACAATTCTGATGACTAAGTCATCACTTAAATTGATTTTACTCGGCATCCCTTCTTCTCCGGAATGAACATGATTGAGTAAAGCCTGCTTAAGAAGCTTTTGCAACTGGCTGTTCTCGCCGACTAAATCATTTCTTCTATCGGAATATGAAATTTTAGTGATTTGAATAGTCGGAAGCCCATCAACAATAACGTTGTTTAAATAAACTTCACCGACGTAAATAGCCGGATTATATAAATCATAATCTGGATCCGGGTAAATCGGAGCCACTATCTCGCATAAATATTCTGTGTTTGTGCAAACATTTTTTTGTGCCCAAACATAATAATGATTAACAGCTGAAAACCTAAAAAAAGCCGGGTATTCTGTCGCAGCGTGAAATACAGAAATTACTCCTAGCCCTGGCGTTACCACTATACATTGTGACCAAGCCAGTTCATCGAGCTGTCCAGGCTTTCCAATGCTTTCGTACTGCAAACCCAGATAAGAAAATGGATCTTCTCTATAAGCATCTTGGAGCGCTTGCCTTTGTTGCATCACATATGGATTCGTCCTGCAACCCATCCACAAAATCTTCCATCCATTGACGATCCCCTGGCCGATATAATCGTACGCGCCGAAGAATTGGTTTTCGGCGGTGAACATATTGTCTTGGTCATAGCCGCTATATATAACATCTCCACCCTCTAGGTAAAGAAAATTATAGAACGGGGTTCTATTCGGCATACCGTAATATTCTCCGTTTTGTTACATCTGGCCTGGTTTTGATGATTCATCAAGAACTAAAAAATTGTTTAGTCACAGTTTCGGAGTTGTAAAAAATGTTGTTTTCTACAAATCCGGTTATAAACAATCCAACTGTCTGAATTGCAGATGTACTGAATATCACAATTGGATTTTGTCTTCTAGTTGCTGGACCCGCAGATTGATCTTCGTTTGGCGGGATGAACGTTAAAATTCCTGCCGGATAAGAGGTTCCAAAAGACCAGTTGTATGAAGAGACTATACCCAAACTGTTATTCACAAATTGATACCCATTTGTTACAGCTATTCCAGATTGATTTGTGTATTTACTGACCGTGAATGCCGCCTGAGGAGGCATGAAGTATAGATTATCAGGCCCCATATCCATTTGAATTGCGAATTCATCAAAAAATGCAGCTTGAGAAGTGGAAGACTTTAAGATTACTCCAAATTTAATCGCGCTCGACGGAGTGGATAATGTGAACACTTGATTGGGTGTGATTTGAGTATATGTTGACGGATCTACATTTTCGGAATCTGTTGTGTATCCAAAAAATATCGAGCCACCATTTGCGACAAAGTTTGCTGTCAAGATCCCTCTTCTGAATTGTGGCGCGGGCACGATGCTTGTTTGGCTTGTTGATCTAAAAGTTTTTGTCAAAAACTTTGAAGTTCCTGCACCAGAATAAGTTATTAAAACACTTCGAACGATAGGCGTTAAATTCTTAGAAGCAGTTGTTAGCGTTACTTTAAATTGTATCCATTGTCCAGAAAGACTCGATATATTACCAAGAATAGACACAATCTGGTTTTGATAATTTGTGTAATTATTAATTGTTGAAAGATTATAAGAACTTATATAATCTTCATTATTCAGGCTCAGCAGAGAGCTTGAAGTTTTCACGTGAAGCGTGACGCTTGTGCCCCATTCGTAATTTTCAGGCGGGAAATTAGCAGGGTCGCGTTCATAAGCCTCATCTTGTTGGTAACCTGGGATTAATGCCAAAACCTGTATTTGACTCCACGCAGTAACATCAGCTGCATAAAATGGATCGCTTTCAAAGACTCCAGTCTCTCGTACCAACTTTGTTCCAGAATAAATATACCCAGAGGCTCCATCTGGCTGTGGAGTAAATGAATTAACATTATCAATGTTCTTATCAGGATTTATTTCAACTATTCTTCCGGTGGGCGTGGCCTGGTTGTTACTTTGTTGTTGAATTTGAGAATAAATATTGTCGGAAAGAACATTTTCTGCGCTAGATTGGTTACCATATGTGTCAGTAAATCTAGCATAGACGGTGTACTGGCCAGAAGCAAAATATGATGTGTCGGCAGATTTTAATGTTCCGTCTGAATACCCAAAAATATCTTTTGAATTTCCGGTTTGAGCATAATAATTTAAATTCTTGGCGGCTATAAAACTATTAACTCCGACCAAACTGCCAGCTGAAGATAAACCGCTGTATAGGGCTATAGTTCCTACGCCAACAAGAGATTTTCCTGAAATTGAAAGTGCGAACGGAACCGGTGAATTAGCTAATAGATTTTGCGAAAAAGTATTGCCATTCAGGGTGATTTGAGAGCCATTAATTGTTATCTTTGGCTCGAAAACATCTGGGTATTGCAAATAATAACTTGCTGAAGTTGAAACACTAGAAAACAGATAACCATCTGCTCTATAACTAAAATTACTTGAATAGCCCAAGAGATTTGGGTCAGTATTAATATTTGAATATTGCTCTATAATGTAAGAAGATGGTAAATTAGACAAACCAAGATTGTTATTTTGAATTGTAATAAGAAGCCCAGGTGTATCGTAAGAAGAATAAGACGGTGTCGCTAGGGTTGTTGTTGTTAGATTCAATTCATCAAAAATAAAAGTGGCTAAGTCAGTTATAGCAATAACTTTTCCAGAAACTTTAGTTTCGCTAATTTGCTTAAACACCGTGCCCACAAAAACAAGCGAGCTTGTTATAAAGCCCTTAATCACTGAATTCACAACAGGACTGTAGAAAATTTTTGATCCTGAAAATCCGACATAAATATTTCCAGAATACACTGAATAATATGCAACATCTGGCCTAAAGAAAGTAGAATATTGCAAACTTAATATTTGGGTTGATGTATTATATAGCCAAATTTTACCAACAGAAGTAATCTGGTTCCACGATCCAATAATTAATCCAAAAATTGTTGAATATAAAAACGTAATCTCAGGCTCTGGAATCTGAGTTGACCAACTTTGCACAATTAATGTGGAGTTTACGAGCGCAAACACTCTCTTTCTTTCTGCAATCTGAATTGATGGGTCGGAAATTTGTGATACACCGAAGTATGTATTAATAGGCGTAACAGTGCTAGCTGTTATTGGCAAATTCAATGAAGTTATTAGCTGCACCCCGCCATTGGCGTAATTATAAACGCCGCCCAATGAATCTCCCAACAAAATTCCAATATTTGCAATTATTGAAGTTGTGAATATTGAGTTCGCTAACGTATACACCAACTTTGTTTCGTTGTTTGACCTTGTGTATACATTAGTATTTGTTATAATTAGATATGACTCTAAAGAGTTAATATTTAATATATACACGTATTTTATGCTTCCACCAACAGAATTAGTAAGGTCAACGAATTGGCTACTATTATCACCAAAATTAAAATTTAAATTTTGTATGTACTGCTGTGGCGCTGATGCGATTAGGTCAATCACGGTGGTACCATTGACAGGAAAATCTTTATTAGTAGATATTTCAATTGTCGATATTCCAATGAAATCTGTAGCAGAAACTAAAACTGTACCCTTGGTATTAGCTGCGTAATAGTCGCCAAGGCTTATTAAATTGAGTTCATTTGTGGTAATTGGAGAATTAAAATTGTACCTTATAATATTTTGAGTAAGCGAATTTGCGATCATATTGTAGTAATATGTGTTGTTTAAAGTGTCAAAAATTTGATACTCATTCTGGCCGCTTGAAGTTATTAATGTTTCAATTGCGTAAATCGGTATATAACCAAACATAGATTTTTTGATGTAATGAGATGTCACTGGTACAGCTAGCAACGTATAAAGAGTAAAATTACTAACATCCCCGTAGTTTACCGGTATTGGCTGAGGTCTATCCAGCTGGTCGTAAATTGAATCGTCAGAAGCTAAAACCATGCCGCGATCTGTATAAATCGTGTACGAAACTCCATTATATTTTGTCAAATTATATACCACACCATCTTTTGATTCTAAAAGCTGAGAGGTATAGGGTTCATTCGCTGGCCCAGACATGATTACATATTGATATCCATTGCCTATTGATGAATCTGCGGTTGGTAAGACAGTAAACCAATATTTTCCTTTGCTTAAAGTCAGCGGAGTAATTAGTGCAAAATATGCAAACATACTTTCGCCCGCAGCCATTCCCGAGAAATTTAACACCGTAGAAACGCCCAATATAACAGGCGAGGGTGACCCAAAATAGTCCTGATTAACAGTCAGGTATGCTTTTGCGCGACTAGAAAAGCCGCTTAGAGAACCAATCTGTATACCTACACCTAGTAAATTCTGGTCCCCAAACACACTAAAATCGCCACAAAAATACTTAAAAGTGCTAAACTGGACACCGGCCCCGAGGTTAATAATGGATGAAGAAAGCGCTGCAAATCTGTGGACTTGCATGGGGCCGAGTAATCCCTCATTCACTGTTATCTTCCCGATTGGAGGTTGCCTTTTGAGAATGAAATTTGCGCTAGGAGAGCTGAATTCAGTTGTTATTCCAGTTATGTAATCAGAATATATCACACTCGTGAAACTGTAATTATTCTTTTGAATCATTTCCATTAATGATGGTGCTAAATCATCCGAAAAAATTGTTGGGTTTGAAACACTTATGCTGGTTGATAAATTGTTGCCGCCAGAAGTCGTTAGACCGCCCGCGTATAGATTCAATTTGACATTGCTATTTGGGGTGACTGATTCTAATAGGGTAGCGTTAATTTGATTTGAAGCAATGGCGTAGGTGGTAATTGCCCTAAACACATTATCCGCAAACACAAAAGCAAAATTTGTGTTAAAACCACTAATTAAATTAGTGGAGTATATAATCAGATTCAAATTTGTTACCGAGGCTGTTATCATCCAGATTGTTTTTCTTAGTTTACTAAGCTTTTGCCTGTCAACCTCTTGGCCGACCAGAGTCGAGAATTAAAGTCATCGTGTCATTGGTAGACGCATTAAATAGGTTTGTCATACCAAGACCTTGTGCATTACCATTATAGGTAAGAAGTTGCGGCTCACCGGAAATATTTGCATAATTAAGTCCAATTTCATAATTTTTTGTGCTCACTGCATAATATACAAACGTGTTTCCGGGATTTGAACCGCTAGCAGTGGTTACATAGATGTAATCTAAAACTCCAGAAACCGGGTTGTTTATATTATAACCAGAACCCCACATTATCGAAGTTATGGTGGCCGGAACCTTTGTGAATGCTATCACCCTCAGGTCTTCGATATTAATTATTAGCACATAGTTACCTGAGGTTGCGGCAATAATTGATGGCCCGTTATAGTCCTCGATCATTGTGATATATCCAAACTGTGCATTGTTTTGCGCAATTATGTTTGTAGACGCAATTATTCTAAGTGTTTGACCTGGGCTCAAACTCGTGAACCAAACAGGCTGTTGACCAGTGTATCCGTACGCGTTATAAGAGCGCAAGCTGCCGTCTTGTGCCGCAACAAACAGCGCTCTAGCCGTACCAGGCGATCCTTGCGGAGTCATGCTTCTTAAACAAGATATTGGCGAACCAACGCTCCAGGATGTAATTATTTCAACGATGCCAGTGTCGTATTTATACCCGTAAAGAGCTACAAGCCCATCGTTAAATCCGACCACAAAATTCAAAAGGTACGGAGCGCCATATGGGTCAACTGTATTCCAGCTGGATGCCGAAAATCCATAAATTTGACCTCCATCAATTTTAGTAGGCACGTTTGTTGTCGAAAACTGATATGAACCAAAAGCCAACGGCGGATCAGGGCTGTAAGATGCGCTTTCCGTATTATATGGCGATTGAATCTGATATAGCGAAACTGTCCAATAACCCAGGGTATTTTTGGGGCTTAGTGTATACAGCCATCCAGTCGCTAATACGCCGCCGTTAGCGCCACCTGGTGTCGCTAAGTAAGTGGCATCGTACCCACCGATTGATACGTCAATTAGGTCTTGTTCATAATTTAGCCACGCCTGTGAAGATTGCGGATATGATTGCTGGGCATAAAACACATCAAGTTCGTTTGATGTGTTGATTACCATCAAGAACCCCCCCTTATCTGGGAATCGCTCGCTGTATAGGTTGAATGACTGTACTGCTTTTTTGGGCGCAGAATCATACAATATTGTTGACGCAAAAGAAATTGTGAACAGCACCACATCAATACCAGAATCTGCGATAGTCACCAAGAATCTGAAATACGATGTCCCGTTGTAACTGTTTGACGGATACAGCGAATCATTTAATCTTGGGCTGACTTGTGCAAGCGGAATTGAAACCGCCACGCCTCCAGTTACATAAGAAGAGCCCTGCTTTAAAGTCCAAACATAGTGCTGGTCACTTTTAGTAACTTTATAAATTGGGGATCCGTATAAAGCTGAGCCTTCATCAAAATACGCCGCTGTTGCAATTGTGGATATTCCGGAAATTAGCCCAAAGCTATTATAAACATTAGATTTTCCTATTACGTAAACTGAATTTATATTTGTGGCATTAGAAAGTATTTGACTAAATCCGGTTGCAAGGCTTCCCAAGTTCGAGTTGCCCGTAATAGTGACCACAGGTGCCTGCGTGTAGCCAAATCCAGGAGATGTCACCACTATTGACCCTATCTGCGCATAGCTGATGCTCGTAAAACCTGTCGCAAGTGTTCCAAGTCCATTAATTGCAGTGAAAGTAACCGTCGGTGGCAAAGTATATCCCAGCCCTTGATTCGTCAACAAGACTGACGTGATTTGACCGTTATTTGTAATTGCCAATCCTGTTGCTAAAATTGTTCCTACGCCCGCTGCAGGTGCCGAAAATACTACAATTGCTCCGGAGGTGTAACCTATCCCTGAACTGGATATTGAAACAGAAGTCACATATCCGCCTGTTGTGACAGCAATTCCAGCGGCAGTTGCGGTATTCACTCCTGCTGGCGGCGGCGAGAAGGTAACTGCTGCACCTGCGGTATACCCCACACCGCTTGAAGACACCGAAGCACCGGAAACGTACCCTTGGTTATTCGGTGTGTTACCAGATATAATCAAAGTAAACTGCGAATCTGCAAAAACTAAATTTGATGCCTCAATAGTGCTTACACCCAAAGTAGAGTTATATTTGGTTAATACATTTGGGATTGAACTGAATACAGTGCTGGTGCTTAAGCCAATTTGACCGCTAGTATTGAATCCCCAAGCAAAAATACCAGAGCTAGAGGCTCCAAGTGATACATCATTCCACGTGCCAGACGCAACCGTGTGTGTAGGTCCAACATTTATAAGTGAAATGATTAAATCAGAAATACTTCTAACGGATCCGTTGTATGTAATTTGTGTAATATTTTTTTTGATTAATCCAGGAGCTACATTATATTGGCCAAATTCAAACAGCGATTGATCGCCTGTTTTGTTATTGAATGTCAAAACCGCTCCCCGATAGTTAGAAACAGAGAAAAGCTGCACACTAGTTGACATTAAGTACGGCACAGAAGTTGAAGCACTCGCAGGTGGCAAAAAAGTGCCAAGGCAATAGTATGAATTATCACCAAAGGACCACAGCGAATTATCTGCTGTGATGACATATGAGGTGTTATTTTGTGCGTACACATCTCTGGCACTATACAAGAAATTGACTCTTGTAAAAATAGAAGTGCTTTGTGTTCCTAGATTATTTTTGCCTAACTGCCCGTATGTATTATCACCAATCGCATACACATTCCCGAGATTGTTTATTGCTAAGTTATGATGATTTCCAGAAGCCGTTTTTACGACATTAGGAAGGCCCATGTAATATTTAAGCGCCGATGTTGGGCTTCCAGTATTAGGGTTGAACCTTGAAAGTGATCCAAAATAATTGTAGCCCACTCCAAAAGGCCCACCAGAGGTGGAAAATCCATCAACAAAATACTTTTGAGTTACACCTAGATAAGACACTAATGCAGTAAAAGTTGTGTCAGTTTTAAAAGCTCCTACGCTGAATTGATATCCGCCACCGACCTGATTCGCTCCAAGGGTATACGACTTGTAATAATCTGATATTGCAATACCAATCGTGGTGGCAATCGGCAGAACTTTGCTCAAGCTGAAGCTAAACGTTGTTTGGGTTGTAGCAAGGAAAGGGTTAAAAATAAGAGAGTGTGCAGGTAAACTATCCACAATTATTGTTGAAACTCCAATATTTGTGGGCGATGATTGCAGAGTTGCGGAAACGCTTGTCGAAATATAACTACTAGTTTGCAGGGCACCAATATTAACAATAGCCGTATTAGAGTTAGCATTTACGGTTGCCATCCCGATGCTTGGGTATACTCCAGTTTGTCCATAGATGTATAGTCCAGAGAACGGACTTGAAAACATTACTGTTTGAACTCCAGAAGCAACATACGCGCTTAAAGTCACAGATCCAACAGCCGTAGCGGCTATTCCACCAACCAAGCTAAGTGTTGAAATGCCAGTAGTTAAATACGGCCAGGTTGGTATGATGGAAAATGAATTGACCAGGAATGGCGTGACCTGTAATCCACTAGATGCACTTGAGTATCCGTTGGGGCCAGCGGCTGATATGGTCACTGGAGAAATTATAGATGTTGAGAATCCTGTCGCATAGCCAACAGCTGTTGCTGAGCCATTAAACACTAAAACGGTTGTGTTGAACCCAATAAGGCCAACCCCTCCAGACAGGACTATAGATGTAGATAATCCGCTTGTGCTAAAGCTCAAACTAGCTGTGATGATAAACGATTGCGCCACACCATTCGCGTTGTTGGCACCGCCGGTTATAGAGGGCGGCGACACGCTGAGGCTGGATATTCTCCACACGTCAGTTAAAAGCCGAAGCCCTGGTATTGGAAATGTATTGAACCCAAGCGGAGCGCCCTGAACTGTTATTGCAAGCCCAATGGCCGATGCTTGAATTGTGGTTGACAAGCCAAAAGTTGTTGATAATCCACCGCCGAGTACGGTTGAAAATCCTGGGAAAATCATGTTAACTCCGCCCGGATTACTAACTATATTTCTTATCATTAAGTTGCTGGCAGGAGTTGTGTTAAGCGTATATGTAATGAAAGCAGTCTGAAGTCCTATGACCGGATTTAAAGTGTTCGCAGATGCTGATTGTATTAATAGTGGCAATGCAACTATTGACGTGGTCGAACCCACACCAGCCGCAAAGCCAGAAACCTGAATTAGGGTTGAGGCAGTAACAGCCGCGCCAATAACCATCGAAACTGATGTTGAAAAAGAATTTGGCAGAACTCTAATTTGACTAGTGGAGAATCCCAAGATATCTGGACGGCTTGAAGTAACATCAATTATAAAAGTTCCGACAGGAGCGTTGGAAAGCTTACCAGTGTAGATAACTTTTCCATAATATTGATTGCCAGTAAAAAATCCACCGCTTAAAGATGATGTCAAGATGAACGGATTGTCGGTTATTATTGCAGTCGCTATGCCTCGGTAAACCGCGCTTATCGATATTTGTGTTGATGCAGAAGTTGATAAGCCATTATTTAAAATAACTGAACTCGAAGCCGATCCGGCGTACACAGTCTGCACGCCGCCGTTTGGAACGCTAAGTAAATTACTATTCGATGAGTTTAACTGGTATGTTCTTGGTGTTTTTGGCGCAGCTGTTAGAGTGACTGTGGAGACCACCATGTCGTTTGAAAAACTAACAAAACTGTTTGTGCTGAGGGACACATTATTCACAGAAATCGGTTTAATCGTCAATCCGAGTGAAGATGAATTTACACCGTCGGTAGCTACCAGTGTTACAGTCGTAGACACTGAAGTGGAGCCCACCCCAACTTGAACTATTTTGGCGACATCTTGAGGTCCAAAATAAACTGGAGCTGGATCAGCAATTATTGAAGAGTTTCCACTTAGTTGAATAAAAGTTCCAGCCGGGTTTGGGTTATAAGGATAAACAATTACTACATTGACATCTTGCTCCTCGTAGACAACACCAGTTGATAACCCAATTGTGATTAAGCTCTCAGCTTGATTTTTGCTCGTAATGTTGTTGAGTATTCCAGAAATGAAATATGAACCGTTTAAGCTGTTAATATCATTCGGCGAAACGATGGTGTAAATAGATGATATTCCGATCAGGTTGTTTTCAAAATTTCCAGTAATGTCGCTCCAAACCGATCCATCGAATCTAAAAACTCTGCTACTCAAATCATCAATGTCTGTGGTAACTCTTTGGTCGTGAATTGACTTAGATATGGCATAAAGGTGTCCATTTAATTTTTTTAAGACTCGTATCGAGCTTGAATTTGGAAGAACATAATTGGCGTTTACCTCATAGTTGGGGGCGCTTAACGAAGCGTTTGTGTTGAATCCTATCTTCAAAGAGTGCCATGTAAAATTTGAAGACGATGTTTTTGCGTAACCTAGTATTACACTGTCAGTACCATTAGTTAAAACGTTTTCTGGCTCGTATAAATACCCGAATCTAATTATTGGATTAGCTTGCGCATTAGTGGCAAAAAAATCTGAAAAATTAGCAAGCACAACATTTAGTTTATTATCATTTATGTATATATTATTGTTTTCTTTAACAACTGTGATGCTGTAAAGCGGCTGAATGAGCGTTGACACTTGCTTAAACGTATTATTTCCGAATGTGATTAAAAATTCTTCAGGCTTGACAGTAAATGTTAATTTAAGGGTCGAAGAAAAATTAGAAATTTCGAAAGCCTGCGTTCCTTCGATGGCTTCAAATAAGAATGTAACCCCATAATTCTGGTTGTCCTGACATCTATTAAACCATATGTTGTTCTTTGTAGATTGATAAAAAGTCTGGCCATTTTCTGTTTGAATCGACAACAGATTAGAGTTCAGACCAACAAGAGATGCCGTTGAGATTCCACCTAAATTGTAGTTTTTGACCAGCTGCCAGTCAGAAAGAATATCAAAATTCTTTGGGCTATACAACAGGACATTATCCTGGTATTTTCCAAAAATCACAGAAACATCTGTTCGTGTGATTTCACCAATCAACGGGGTAGATAGAGAAGTATAATACAAAGATGTGCTATACGCACCTGCATATGTTTCTAGTCCATATGTCTCTACATGATTCAAATCATTGGAATTTTGATTTATTTTAAGATTTTTTAATGTAAAATTATTTCCATTTTTACCCAAGAAACTAATTCCGTTGATAGAATTAGAAATAAATAGCCTATTGTCATAAGACTTTATGTCATATATTGAACCATTGGGTCCTGATAACAAAATATCATCAGAGGTCTCGTAGGAAATTTGTGGCTCAAAAATAAAATTGGAAAAATTAATTTTAGGAACAGTTCCGATTCCATAACTTCCGCCGGTAACATTCACAGAATTCACTACTGTACCAGCAAACACAGTGCCATTGCCAACAAACGTAACCGACGATGTAGACAACGAAATTGTAACATTTGTTGCAAAACCACCAGAGATAGAGTAATTAAATCCAGAGTTTAAACTAAAGCTAGAATTTTTATCATATACGTTGACAGATTGTATAGATCCATTGCCTAAAGTTATATTGGCTATTGTTGATAATCCGTTGATAATTAGACCAGGAACGTTTGTGTATCCGAAACCTGGGTTAACTATATTCATATCAGATAGTCTATAAATTAAAGATGGTGATAAAACCGCGCCTGTTCCGAGGCCAGTTGGTGCAACTGTAAGCGATATATTGGAGGTGGTTCCAATTCCTGGATTTCCAACAGTAACTGAAAAAATAGAATCGTAGATAACTGAATTAGTAGAATTTGCAGGTATAATAACCGCGCCAGTTCCATGACCGCCGTTTCCGATGATTTGAATGGTTGGAGTCGATGTGTATCCGTAACCTGGATTTGTCAAAATTACACTAAATATTGAAGCATCAAAATTTGTGCTCACCGAAGCGGTGGCTTGGATCGTGCCGATACCTGCCGGTGGCGCTGATATCTGCACAACCGCGCCAGATGTGTAGCCAGCTCCAGGATTGAACACTTGGAGTTGCCCCAGAGACCCCCGGAGGACTACATTGAATTTTGAGCCGGAAAGATTGCTTGCTAAAACTTGAGGAATTGTTTTATATTTACTTCCTGGGTTCACAACTATAACTGAGCCAATACCATAGCTATAAACTGGTTCCAATTGCGCTGAAACATAAGAAGAGCTTATGCTGTAGCTTATTGAGTTTCCAGACCACAGTCCGGGATTTATAACATTTATTGATTCAAGAGTTATTGGTTGAGTTGAAACTTGTTGCCACACACCTGCGTTAAGATTTGAGCTTAATGTCCTGAATAGTCTTGGAAAATTCAACGTGCTTGCATAAACATATTCAGAGTTTTCTGAAGAAAATGTGTGAATCTCGAATTTCGATATTGGCAATGGTAAGCCGCCAATTTTAAACTGCGCAAAAGGCCCCGTGATTAACCCGTTTGAGTATACATAAGTTTTTCCTAAATTGTCTCCAATTACGACTAAGCCATTGACATTTTTCATGGCAGTGATTGCGTTTGAAAAGACTAACCCTGAGTAAATAATTTGTGATAATTTAACACCGTTCCAAACAAAAAGCGTAGCGGATTTGTTTTGCGACGCCCCAATTAACAACACGGACTTGTTATTGTAAGTTGCTTTTTCGATTACTGTAAAAGTACAATTGGTTAAAAGTTTGGATACTATATTCCATGTGTAGGTGTAAGTGCTTTGTCCGTCAGTGTTGCTATTATATAGAACATTATTGGCAAAATCTTTAAATTGAAATTCTGCTGAAACAATTCCATCTTCCACACTTTCTGGAAAATAAATATTGGTGAAATTATCATAGTCTATCCAATTTGTAAAAGTTTTATCTGGAAATATTCTATATCTGAAAGCCTTAACGCCGCTTACTGCGTCTTCAGCGTTAAGCTGGGCTACAACAAATGTTGAAGATGTAATTGATATCGGGGTGGCATAGTCGCTATTTACAAAATTAACATTCGCAGTCGGCCCCTGCGTATCAACTAAAGCAGATTCAATATAGAAACTCTCTACCTCGTTGGTCTGAGAAGTGTTGCCGGTGTTGTCTACCGCCTGAATCTGGTATCTATAAAAGCCAGACAGCGGCTCTCCAGCTACATTTCCTGCGCCGTCTGACACAAACGATGGATATGCGGCAAATGTTGACATGCCATAGTAACTGTTGTCATTCATGCTGAACCAGCTTCCATAAATGACTTGATCGATAGGATTGGTTTGAACAATTCTCGCGAGGTTTAACCCGCTACCCGTGTCAAAAGCGCTAGATAAACCAAGTAAAACAATTTTGCTAGCGTTGCTTATTGAGCTTAAAATTCCAAGAATTGGTGGCTGACTATCTATTGTGTAGCTTGTTGAAAATCCACTTTGAGGGGACTTGATACCGGATTCGCTTGTTGCATACACGCCTCCAGTTAAAAAGCTACCATTTGTCGCAGTTGATATACCAGATTCATATGTAGAAAAAGCTTGGTATATGATACTTTGGCTCTGGAACATTCTGTAATCTTGACCATACGTGAGAATGTCTAACGATGTTCCTCGCGTGATAAGCGGATTATTATTTCCAGAAAAAGAAATCAAAAGATTATAGCTCGCCGGGAATGATATCGTAGCTATCCCAGCGATTTGACTTGAAGAAATTGAGAAATTTGAAAACACCGTATTGTTTGCACTATTTTTAGCGATGATATCGTTAAAATAATTATTCTGCAACAAAGAATTCCACTGTGTAACAGAATCTGTATCAGTGATATATCCCTTTGGAGAATTAACAAGCTTGATCTTTACTTGGTTAAGCGAGTTAACATTTTGTTCTTGCAATGAAGCAACTGCAACCCGAATGTACTGTGGATAATTTAAATAAGTTGATATTCCAGAAGACAGCAATGAATTTCCAGACAAATACATTGGAACACGAATAACATTTGGTATCCAATCTCCCGTCAATATGTCTTGGAGCCAAAGAGTGTCACCAAATATATTTCCTTCTCGAACGTAAATTGTATTTTCATTGGAAGAAAAATTATACTTTAGCCATTGTTGATATTGGACTTGATATACTCCGTTTTGGGTTTTGTCTCGCTGGCCAGAAAGCAAGATATAATCGCAATGGCTTAAATAGACGCCGTCTGCGTAAGTTAAGCCGTAAAGAGACACTGGCGTGGTTATCACCGCTGTTACGGAAAACAAGGGCGCTTCTGGTTGCGGGTCGTAGCTGAAATTTGTTATTTTATTTTGAGAGAAATAGGCCCCTACCTTGGGGAAATTTAGCACGGATTGATTCAAAACGTTCTGAGAGAGTAGATTTTTTCCGTATACACTTGAATAATCGTAATTTTCACCAGAATGCAGGCTGAAATATGTGTATTTTCCAATATCTTGGAATTTTGAAGTGGAATTAGTCGAACTTGTAACAACAAAATAACCATCACCAGCAAGTGTGATGAATGGATAATATCCAGAGGCTAATGTTCCATTACAGGATGGAACAGCTTGATATTGAGGCACATTAAAGGATAGATCCACAGATCCAAATTTTATTCCCAATGTCGGTGTTAATTTAAAGTCATCATCTAAACTAGATCTGGAAAGTGTTAATTTAGCAACAGCTGGAGAATTTACCGTTGGTGAAAATCCACTAGCAATTGTGTGTATTGTATACTCGCCGGAGCTTGTTATAAGATTAACATCTACAGGCCCACCATCTGAGCTGGAGTAATTAGCAAAATCCAAAGCGAGCGCTGTTATGTCTGAAACTCCAGTAATCTTTCTGAGAAGCGTGGGCTGGTTGTAGTATTCGCCAAGGCTGACATCTTTAGCGCTTATATCGGTAAATCCAAAAACAAATTTTCCGGTTGTGGTCGTTGCTTTATCTTGCACAAAGCTAATTAAATTAATGTTTGAACTTCCCGCATTTGGGATAGGAACATAATAATTGTAAGAGAAAATAGTTGGGTCTAGCCCTGGATATCCTACTGAAGATCCTCCGTAGATTTTCAGCTTAGCGTACCTGGTGTTATTTGCGCCAGTTAAACTAAAAACTATAAGCATTCTTCCTGTTTTAACGTCGAATGTTTCGTTTATAGCAACATATTGCGCTTCACCGGAATCAGAAGAATAGTTCTTCCAAGCAAAAAAGTCAGGAGACGTGGAAACAGCATATGTAAAACTCGGTAAAGTCGTAGGACAATCTGGAGGCGTTGCAATTTGAATACTAATAGAAAATTTATTAATTTTTCCCATTGTGGAAAAATCATAAATAAAATTAATGCTGTTTTCTATTGTAGATTGATCAGTTTGGATGTCAACCACAGTCTGACTAAGGCTATTCTTGGAGATATGGTCTAGAACGTAAGAATCCCCAGGACGCACAAGTGAGGCATTGACAAAGATATTTTTTCGCCCAAAATTGCCAACTATAATGTCTTCGTTTATTATATCTAATTCAGAATTTCCGTTGGTGTTTATATAATATGATAAATTTATATCTTCATCAAGATTTTTTCGAGTTTTAATTATAGCCGGTGATGTAAGCGAGGCATCACGGTTACTTGCTGTGTAGTAAAACAAGTTTTGAGTAAGAGGATTGGAAATAGAGCAAGTTTCTCCAGAATCAGTGTCAGAACAATATAAGTCGTATTGGTTGCTGTTTGACCAAGCCAATTTACTAAAAACACCGTATTGAGACCCATTATTCGGCAAAACCTCACCTGTGGTCTGAGTTAGAGCATCCGAGAATACGAAATCTAAAAATTCCTCATCACTGTCTATCGACCAGCCAACCTTAACTGGACTAAACCCGCCACTATTTGCATAAAACTCTACAGTAAATGTGTTCTCAATGGAAAATGTAGGAATACTGGACTGCGCTTCTATTAGCGCCAGGTTATTATTATTTGGGTTTGAGGAGTTTGCATAAAACAAAAGATTTCCAGAATAATCATTTTGAAAATTATAGCTAATCGTGCCGGTGCTCTGGGAATTGTATAACTTGAACCACGTATTAATGGAGGTTTGTTTCGAAAAATTATAATAGTAAGGCAAACCACTCTGTGGAGATATTTTTTCAGATGGTGTAGCCGAGGCCGAAATTAAACCATTTGCGACTCCATATTGATTAGCTTTTATTGTTAGCGTGCTAGTTGCTGATCTCAGAAAGCATCTTAGCTCGCAATAAATATTTGTGTTCAGACTCAAACTTGAAAACAAAATTTGTTCATTTAATATAGCATAGCTGGATTCATAATTGCTTTTAAATAATGTTTTAACCTGAAAAATGCCATGAATTGCGTCAACCGCCTCTAGTAGAGTGACTATAACCCCTCCCTGAACAATTTTGGACACTAATTCTGGATTAACAACGCTTTGGACGGTATAGTTTACATTAGGAACATAGTTTGGATTTGAACTCCAAGTAGAGTCATCAACGGAAGTGTAAATATCGAATTGTTGATTTGATAGATCGCTGACAAATTGTTGCCTTATGTATTTAGTATTCGCATTTGTTGCAGTAGTGTTAACAATGTTGCTCTCTAAAAAGAAAACAGCCCCATTACTATAATTTTGAACAGTTTCAATTTCGTAATGAATTTCACTCCAATAGATATTGTTAGCGGAAGAAAGCTGAAAAGCGGCAGAAGAAATATAATCAGCGTATACAGCTGAGCTACCAATGCCAGTGGACGACGATATTCCGTAGTATGCCGGTAAATTGTTATCTTTATTCGTTATTGGTGCATTATTGAAAAGATAGTTGTCAACTCCAGGATTATTTCTTCTTGCGTTGTTCACCGAAGTCAAAAGCATACTATCCCAAAAGTAAGAAGTGACTGACAAGTCGGTTGACCCAATTAATCCACTGCTGCTAGAAGTGGTTGCAGCCAAAACTGCATCACTGCCAACATAATTTTCATAATTATTTATTGCGATAGGCGTGTCAGGTGAATAAATTGTGTCGGAAAATACGTAAATTTCGTCGTATCCAGAAAGATTACCAGGAAACTGCGCCGTGGTGCCGTCTGACAACAGAACACTAAAGCTAAAAAATACTTTCTTGAGCCCCGAGGAGTTGCTAAGAGGCCAACCGTTGATAATAATATTCCCACTACCTGAAGACTGTGAAAAAGTTATGTTGTACGCAAGCGGCAATTCTGACGTAGATGCTATGTATGAAGATAAATCACATGTGTAATCTGTGTAATTATTGTAATTTCCTATGAAATTATCAGGGATAAGCGTGAAAATTTCAATAAATTTTGAATCATTTGTTATAAAAATCTGGTTAAATCCCAAAATATCTGGCTTAGGCTGATCAGATCTTGGGTCATCGTTCACTATATGCAGTGCAAAGACTAAATCTACGGTGTTGTTGGCTGGATTGAAGGCTTTGAAGCTATTTTGAAGCACCTGATTTTTACCCACCAAATTAATATTTTGTGGGTTCAAGATTATAGAATTTTTAAGGTATTTGCTTAAAAGTAATCCTTTGGGAGCTAAAAATAAATTCCAAGACATTCATTTAATTTTTACAATAAAGTAGGCAAAAGCCTGCATCCTTCGCTAAACTAATTGCTGAATATCCTGTTAATATGTTCGATTTCATGGCTGGAAATGAACAGGCAGTTTGTTAACGTGCACTCTTCCTGGGAAGAAAACTCAAACGCCAAAGATTCATCTTGAAAATTTTCCACTAGCACCAAAAATGATCCATAATTTTCGTAAATCTTGACACTACAGTTGTTAAAATTTTTGCACTTAACATTCGAACCTTGGCCATAAAAGATTATTTTTTTTGAGATGAATGAATATTTTGTAATCTGAATCTCTAGCGAGTTCTGGTATCCGAAAGAATATCCAGATGATTTTTTCCCAAAGTCACCATCCGCTAAATAGAAAGCTTTTCGCAATTTGTTGAATTTTTCAGATTTCCACAGAATATTAATATTTTTATTTCTGTCAACATTAGGATTAATTACTCGGTGTAAATTGTCAATTAAGAATGACTTCTGGGCCATTAAATCTCTTTTATACACCGCATATGCTGAAGGCTGTTCGTTGCTGTGGCAAAAGATAGAATTGATATAAAACGACGGTAAGCCAACAAACTGTAGATTTATCATCGGCTTGCCTCGAAGGTGCCGGAGTTGCTTAACTACTAGATTGCCACTTGTCGAGAGTATTATGTCGCCTCTAATGAGAGAGTGGGCTTTGACAAAATTTTGTTTGTTAACATCAAAAAGATTAACAAAAAAAGTGCAAATAAATTCATTACCATCTTCGAATTCTATACTTACACAATCTGATTTAAATTCTGTTATTTTTTGTATCTCACAATATTCGATATTTTCTGAGTCATTTAAGCAAGTAATTTTCCGCGACATATCGAGGCTCTTTAGCTCAAAAAAACCATCTTCAGAAGAAACAACGTGTTCGAAATAAAATCCTTGCATAATCGTTATCAATTACCACACCCACAAGGGGTGGGGTTTCCTCTCACACATCCTATGAAGACGAAAATCCGCTTTCGGAAGAAGATCCTTTAGAATTTGATCCAGCTAGTGTCATAAACACAGAATTATTCAAAGAATTATTCTTGAAATCCTCTGGAATTGAATTCTCAGAATGACCAAGGACCATCTCTGAGAAATAATTTCCCAAATTTTCAAATTTCAACGAATGAACTATTTCATTACGCGTTTTTTTTACATCTAGTAATTCCTCTATGCCGTTTTCACACAAAATATATTCCCCTTTTTGTAAAGCCCATGCGTTTACAAAACTATATTGGGTGAAAGAGAAAACACAGTGACTTTCAGAACACTTGAGTGAGAAGTTTTTAAACACTAACTCATGAATAATGCTATTCGATCTCGTGAATTTTTGGATCACTTTATAATCTTTTTTGTTCAAATTTCCATCTAATCCACAGACCAAATCACCAACAAAAATGTTTTCAACAGCAATTTTGCCGTAAGGCGTAGAAATCAAACTACCCTCGACAACACAGCTGGACTCAGACTTGCTAGCACCATTCATTGCCATAAATGTTTTTGATTTCTGACCGACACTTAAAGACATAACATCTTTCGTTACAAAATTTGGAAGCACATTCTGGCTATGGCTCAAAATTCTATTTGCAAAGTAGCACCCGCCGTTACTTAAAAATACTCCAATAACCGGCTGAGGCTTTAATATTTGAATAGATTGTATGTCAACTTCGCCGTCTGATAATTTTAATTTATCATTTGTTGTTAATTCATATACTTTTTTAAAATTTTTGGCATTTACCGAATAAACGCAGTGAGATTCAGAACAGATTAATTCACTTTCATTATAAACTATTCGATATGTGGCCTCTCCTATAGAATATGTAAGCCGCTCAACATCGAAATGAGAATATAAATTTGCCCCAATTAATCCGTACACCTTGTCACCAATTTTTAAAGATTCAACTGGAACTGATTCAGACGCACTTACATTTATACCGGTTCCGAACGCAACGCAGCTTTCCGAGCTTGACTCAGATGAGCTTGACTCAGATGAGCTTGATGGGCTCGGCGGCGGCGGAAAGGGTGGAAAGGGCGGAAAGGGCGGAAAGGGCGGAAATGGTGGCGATGGTGGCGATGGCGGTGATGGTGGACTAGGAGGGCTAGGAGGAGATGGAGGACTCGGACTAGGTGATGGACTCGGTGAAGGGCTCGGCGAAGGGCTAGGACTCGGACTCGGTGATGGACTCGGTGAAGGGCTCGGCGAAGGACTTGGACTCGGACTTGGACTAGGTGATGGACTAGGCGAAGGGCTAGGACTCGGACTCGGTGAAGGGCTCGGCGAAGGACTTGGACTTGGACTCGGACTTGGACTCGGACTTGGACTCGGTGAAGGGCTCGGCGAAGGACTTGGACTTGGAGATGGGCTAGGCGATGGGCTCGGAGATGGTGAAGGCGGCGGCGGTGGTGACACCTCTCTGACCCTTAGCGCACAAAGCCCAGAATTTTTATCCGTGAAATAAACAACATCGTTGGAAACGATAATCTCCGAAATTGCCATAGAGCTATATGTCCAATTAACTGAGTAACTAGAACCAGAATCTATCAAGCAAACAACGTTTCCAGAGTCGTTAATGAAAATTTGGTTCTGTGGGTTGTTTTGAGATATGGACGGTTTTACGCCATATGTGTTCACATATTTTTTTATAGATGTCCAAATTGTAGTCCCAGTGACAGGGTTTATTTTTAACAACCCCCCATCGTTTGAATATAAATAGAGGCTGTTTATTGATTTATCTAGTGCAATTGACGGGTTGGATCCAGTGTTTGCATATGTCTTCGACCACAAAACATTCAAGCCGCTTATGTTTACGGCCACAATTACTGAGGAGCCAAAACCCTGAGCCGTTGAGCACGCAATGTATAAAGCACCAATCACGAGATCGCAAATCATGTCGCGCGGTATAATATTGTTGCCAATTACAGATCTATTAACGATTGAACCGTCTTGACTAAGAATCGACAAAACTAAACACTTGTTTTCGTTATCATATGCGGCATTATAAATTACTCCCTGCGAATCTATGCAAATTGGAGAAGGCAATTCATAATTCCCAGGCGCGCCACTCCAGATTATATTGCCAGCGTAACTTATTGCATTTATGTTAGTTTTAGAATCGGAAATCAAAATATTTCCATCGGGATATAGTGACGGCTTGTCTGAATAATTACCGCCACTGTTTATCCAAGATATTTGTAGATCGCTAGAAAGCAATAATATTTGAGATTGCGTTCCAATATACAAATCATTGTTAGAGTTGAAGAAAAACAAGCTATGGGTTGTGATATCATTAGAGCTGACATTATAATTAAAATTTTTAATTAGAGAGCGACTCGTCGAATTGTCTTTGATGAAATATATTGTTGCGCTTTGGCCAGCAGCCACCATAAAAACAATTTGCCCATATGCGTCAATAATAGGAGCTGTAGATTTTTCATAGCTAAATTCTGGCGTATATTTCCACACCAAATATGGCTGTAATATATTTCCTGGGACACTTGGCTGATTCAGAGTTCCTATACAAAAAGATTTACTAGAATTCTGCAAATCGCAACCGTATTTTGGCCAGCAGCTATCGGCGAGCGCGTATCCATATTGCGGCACACAAGATATATTATAAATCTTAAAATCGTAAATTCTGAGTTCATCATACTCAAAAGAGTTAACAGATTTAAATAAATGTGCTTCAAAGGAAACTAGCTTAGCATCTGGTGCTAAGCCTGGTATAATTCGCGCGAACTGGAAATAACACTGAATAAAGTAATTTCCATTATTTTGTATTATTTTTGAATTTAATTCATCCAAACATAAGGGGAAAATATACGGCGAAGCAACATTTTCAAAGTAATAATAGAATTTAACAGCGTAATCACTCAATGTAATATTTGAGTTTGATAAATCGCTATAAGAAACAAAACAGAAAGAGCAATTTTGCCATCCCAACCAAGCAAATTCGCCCACTGATCCCATAGAGTACCCAGCCATCACGCTTATTAAATACTTGTTGTTAACAATCGGTAGACCGTTTACTCCTGAATATGCTACGGCCACATACGTGGTTGTTTCTGGAATTTCAAAATCATATAAATTAATTGCTTCGCCAATATAGCTATAATTATATTGGTCTCCCAGTAAGCTAGACCAATACGGCACTAGCTCTGGATGCTTGTTTGTTATATAAACATAACAGCACACACCGCTAGGCTTAGAAGTCGCAGAGTTAATAATTACACCAATATCCGATGGGTATGGAGATAGGGTTCCGCCATTAATATTAAAACTAAATTTGTATTTTTTCTTAAACACAAATTTACTCAATTTCATAATAAAAAAGCTTGTCCCATCTTTCATTCCGATTTGTTGCTCTTCTGTCAAATCTATCGGGCAATAATATATAGATCCTAGCTCATTGTCTTTTATTTTGAAAACAGAAAATTTAGCACTCACTCTGAGTGACGTGCCGAAATATTTATAGACATATAGGTTGTAAATTGTGCTTGAGTTTACAATATCTACTGCATACGGATCTTTTGGGTCTATTATTATTTCAGCAAAAAAAGACGTGGTCGAATTCAGGTCTTTTGAATTAATTACCTGAAGATCATTAACTGAGTCAAATCGCCCTGAAAAAGCTTTAGATTCAGTATTAAAATCTTTATAAAAAGTTATTGAGAAGCTAGGTAATATTTCTTCATAAATTGGAGTTCCAGCTGGTGTTAGCCCTACGCCAAGAGTCTTAAAATCAGCGCCATTGTTGTCATTTTTTATCTTAAAAGCGATTTTTAGTTCTTTTTGTACTGAGGCTATTAAATTCTTGTTATTGACAAGCGTTGCTCCAGGACATTCAACTATAAAAATTATGTTGTTGTTTTCAAAATAAAATTCAGATTGGTTTAATTTCTGAATGAATTCAAATTTTAATCCAAAAATTTCAAAATTTTCAGAATTTAAAATTATTTCCAGAGCGCCTCCAGAAAAAGAAAAACGGCCAGCAATGTTACCAATTTTTAAAACAAAATCTTGGTAATGAGCATTTGGTACGGAGCAGATTGCCTCGCCGTTGTAATATATTAAAACGCTATTATCAAAATTTTCTATTTTAAACATCAGGACAGATATATATCCTTTATGATTAAATCTTTTCGAGACCTCAGAGTAATTTTACCGATAAACTCCCCCGAAACAATTATGTTTTGGTTTGTTTCATAATTTTTTGCGTTAATCTTGTAGTACACAACGTCTGAGCTATCAAATATAATTGCAATTTTTTTAAATTCAAAATTAATTTGCACATCACAAATTGAATTTGATGTAATTCTTTTGTTAATTTCAAATATTAACATAGAACCATGTTTTATGGCAAAATACTCTTGATCGCCGACTGTGACGGATTTAGAGTACTGAATAGCCGCCCTGTTTATAGATGGAATAAAACTCCTAACAAATTTTTTGATGTAAAACGGGTTTTTAACTAAAATTCCATTTAAATAATATGAATTTTGCCCAAAAGTATCTAAAATCATTGGTTTTTTCCCGGAAAATACCACAATATTTTCAATGCTCTCAAAACCGTCTATGGTTTTTATGAAATTCTGATTTGTGACACTAGAAACTGGGATAAAGCCTACATTGGTCGAAACCACCATAAATTCGTCCAATAAAATTTCAAAATTTTGAGTTTTTATGCGATATGCTGCGTCGGATTCAATTTCTAAATAACTTTCGGCCAAACAGTATCCATTCTCGCTCATGAGCGGATATTGTTTAAATATTTCGAAATAATTTTGCTTTTCCTCTAATATGTTTACAACATATAAATTTTGATTATTTGACAATGTGCTAAAACTATCAGACTCATTTGTTTGCAGGAAATTAAAATATGTCAGTGTTGTGAATAGATTAGTTGATGATGGAAAAGTGTTTAAATCAATTCTTAAATTTGCTTCTGATATGTTGTCACTCGGAAGAAAAATACTTGTTCCAGAAGATTTGTTCGTAAATTCAAAGATAAAATTATAAGCCAGCGGATTAATTCTGTTTGCTAAAATAATCTTAGGTTCTATATTATAGATTTTTCCTGAAGCTGTTTTTAGATTTAAATTTAAATTAGCATCCCTGAGTTCGAGTAATACATCGTTAGTTAGCAATGTGCACCCAAAATAGCTAATATTACTATCAAAAAAATTCACACTAAAAATAAAATTATTTTTTAAAAAATTTATTTGTAATTCAAATAGAGAGCCATAGAAATTATAAAACGCTTGAGTTGGGTCAAAAACAATAGTTGGATTATTTTGTGCGGGCTGATTGTAGCCATTCCCGGACGCATTGGCGTTATAGTATGACACAGTCCAACTTAGCTGGCTGAGCAGAAATGAGTTAACAAAATACTGACTATATGAATTAACGCTATTTGCTAATATTTGAATTGGGCTATCTGTTTCATATGTAAAATTTCCAACAATTCCAGAATTTGAGCAATTTATTGTCAATGGCGTTTCAATTTCTATATTTATAGCTTTAGCTTCAACAGTAAAAAAAATATTACCATCTAATTGAGAAACATAATCTGAATTTGGTATTGAAAAAGACGACCAATAAACAGCATAATCCGCTTGTTTGGAAATCAAACTCATCAAACACACCTCGGTCTCTCCATTAAATGTTTTTTTAAACACGTAGGAAGATGGATTTGTGTCTGCGACAGCAGAGAACAAAATTATTTTGACATAAAAAACAAAAGTTCGATAAGCGACTCCATTTAGATAATTATCGCTGCCAGTTTCATAATTATTCGAAGGAAAATAATCATCGGACACAATTGTTGACAAAATTTGCTTGCCATTAATTTGTTGTCTGGGGTGGCTAAACTCTACGCCGTCAAATGAATCATAGATTGATATCGAGAATTTTGGGAACTCTTTGCCCATTACACCCCTCCGCCGCCAGAATTTCCGCCGGAAGCAGGGAGCTTTCCTCCAGTACTATTTCCACCAAAATTGCTTCCGCCAGTTGGATTGCCGCTAGTATTACCGCCAGATGATGAGCCAGTTCCGCTTCCGGTATTGGCCGCACCAATTGTGTTTCCGGAGCCGTCGGCTATAAATTTTCTGAAAAACACACTTCCTAATTGGCCCGTTGTATCCGTTACATAATATTTTCCGTTAAGCTGCAGATTAAGACTAACTGGTTTACTCAAAACATTACTGACCACAAAATTTGTAGTGCTATCCGGCCTCACTCTAATGAGTTTGCTTCTGAGCCCTAGCCCCTCCCAGTCGTAGAGCAGCGCCACGTATTCATTTGCATCTGGGACAGCTTTTACAACTGTGGAGCTAAATTGAAGCTTGTTTATAAAGAAATTTTTATTTCTATCATAAACATATATGAAACTGGGAGAAGTGCTGTACCCAATGATTGGAGATGCTGTTGTGTAATCAATTGATGGTTGAGCAATTAGCAAGCTGTTCCCAGGTTGGCCGACACCACCATCAAGCACTACGGTTGAACCACCTAATTTTTCGTTAAAAACAAAATTTGATTGACCGACAGTATAAATACTTTCGAAAGATAATGAGTCATAAGCTCTGATCGAATTATTACCAACCGTGCTTACGACTAGGCTTCCAGAATTTGTGTAGTCTACATGTATTGGCTTAAATATATTGTCTACATATATATTACCAACAGTTATCAATATTGAATAGCTAGAAGAGTAATTTGGAACTGGATAATACGACCAAAGCACTGTAGAAGGCGAGTCTGTGTTATCTGAAAACACTGTGGGGTCAGACGACACAACCGTTATATTCGGTTGATAATCTAATATCGTGCCAACACCGAGCAAAGAGTTATATTGAAATTCACCAAAGGCAGTTGTTTTGTAGGTAAATGTCTCGGAGTCCGAGGCAAAACCGTCACTTCTTGGATTAGCCAAAACAAATGGTGGACTAACCGACTGATCAATCTCAAAGTAGCAAGTCAAACTTTCTTTGATTATTAAATCCATTGCCGGGGTTACTGTAACATAAAATGTTGCAGATTGTGAATTTGTATTTATTTTGTAAAGACCAGCCAAGATTGAGCCATCAGAAAGATATCTGAAATACGTTGGGTCAGATAATGAATAATTTGCTCCATCAACCTTAACTGACAAGTATTGTATATAATTTAAAGAAAAAGCTATATACTGGCTGAATAATGCATAAATTTGATTAACTCTTGAATTATAATATACACCAAGAATCACGAAATCTCGGTCTAGTCTACATAACTTAATGTTTCCCTGTATAGCTGACACAAGCTGACCGTTTTGTCCAACCTCCAATACGCGATCATTATCAGTGTCAGCGATAAAATAACCATTTGCTCCATTGGTCACAAAATGTTGAGCGTTTAACAAACCATTGTTTGAACCAATAAAATTTTGATATGGAGAAAGATAATAATTGTTATTAATATCCAAGAATGAACTAAAGCTTGAATCTCCGAATTTTAAAGTATTTGTACTTAAATAAAGATAATCATTAACTTTTGATGTATCTGAAATTTGTATGTCATATGCTTGAGAACTATCACCTTCAACTGGCAGAATTTTTATATTATTTTGAGAACCCTGAGACCACTTAAAGCGAGGATAGGCCAGGACCGGAGCATTGCCGACATTTGTGTCATAAATAATGCCGTTGGCGATTCCGTTCACATTAAAAAATAATGATATGCTGCTGATCGTCGGTGGCTCGAATCTATCTACCGAAGATTCCATATAAAAGATTAAGTCGATATATCTGGCTTGCTTGCCAATGCTTAGCGCTTCTCCTGATACTATGCCTATGGCAGAATTGTATCCATAATTCTGCCAATTGCCATTTGAATTCAAAGCGCCAATATTGTCTGCGGTTCTGTAATTAAATGTTATTTTTGCTTGGCCGTTTGCTGAAGCAGGAGTGCTGTATTCAAAAATTGCATAGTCAAACGTAGCGTTGCCGCCTGGTCCAGAATCGTATCTAAACACAAAGTACCCAGAAGACGCATATTGTCCCGCATTGAAAGCAAAAACGGAGTCGCGAGTGAGCGCATTTTTTTGTTGATACGCAAGTATTTCTGGATAACTAGAGAAAAGAACGTTGTTTGGAAAGCTAGGCAGCATGAATTCAAGCCCAAAATTGTCATTGTTAAGCCAACCGTAGTCAGTGGACCAAAGAAATCCAAATCCAAATATTTGCGGCTGCACGCCTCCAATTTGGCCAGTGAACGCGCTTAAATTAAAGATCTTAGACACTGTTGTTGCGCCTGAGCTGTATGTTCCGTTTGAAATAAGCTGCCTCAATGGCTGCATGGCTGAAATTTTAATAGAATTCAAGCTTGAGCCAGTTGGTATTAGATTGAAATTTATTAAATTTCCATTTGAAGATTCTGGGTCATATATTAAATAACAATAAATGTCTCCCAAAGTCACGCCTGATTCAAAATTTTCTTCCATGGTGGAGATTGCCACGGCCAATTTGTCTTCATATTGAAAGGCTGGATATGAGTTATAAATAAAATTGTATTTATCAGTTTTTCCGCCTTCGATTCCAGTAACAACAGATTGATTGATTCCCCAAACCCAAGTCGCTGGCTTATAAGGCTCGCTGTCTAAGTTCCATGAGCTGGCTACCGAAAGGTAAGAATTCGGTTTTGACAACGTGATTCCTCCGCTTGTCAATGATGTATCGGCAACACCAAATGTAAAGGCGGTAATTCCCAATCCATTTCCGTTTACAAACGATGTGGACAGAGAGTGTATTCTATTATTCAAGCTATCTGAAACAAAAACAGTAGTAAATCCAGTTTTTGCAAAAATATTTGCTGGCCTTGAGAAATAAATTGATGTTGGTGTATCAGTTCCGATTCCGGCTACGCCAAAGAAATACTTGGCGGAAAATCTGTTACTTGTTGATCCAATCCCAACTGGTGTGGCATAATTAACGACCCTGTTATTATCTGTGTCTACAATTAGCAGGTCAAGAACGCTACCTGTATTTGTGAAGGCCATACCCTGAGGGTGCGCAAAACCGCGCAGGTTATCCGTTGAAATTCCGTTCGAAGCGTAGGCCTGAGTTATTTGACCGCTGTTATTAGTGTTCACCAAAAAATACCCAGCAGATTGACCATTGTAAGTGAGGTTAAATTGATCACTATTTTCATATCCTGAGCCAGAGTTTATTACAGAGATAGAAGAAATGGTTCCGTTAACCGATGTAGAAAAGCTGAATTGTGCGCCGATTCCTGTGCTATTTGAGCTGTAGGCAAGCAGGCTTGGGTTATTAATGTTAAATCCTGCAGAATTCGCGCCTAAAATTTGTGTGACGTTAAGCGAAGGAACACCATTGACGTGGGTTTCAATTCCAACGATTACTCTATGGTTCCCATAATCTGAAATAAAAAGATAGTTGCTGTTATCTATTATTGTAGAAATTATGCCTCTTGGGTCACTTAGAGACTGATATATATTTTGAATATTAGAAAGAGCTTCTGAATATTTATACGTGGCGATCCAAAAAGGAGCTTGACCGGATGGCCAACTAAACTTCTGTATTTGATTGTTTCCAGAATCAGCCACATAAAATGTATTTCCGATTCCATAAACACCTTTGGGAAAGGCAAAACCACCTTGGTCGTTGCCCTGTTGTCCCTTGCCACCATTATATCCAATTTGCGCCTTGTTATTGACTAAATTTCCGTCAGTTACAATTATTCTATTGTTTAGTGTATCAGCAATATACAAATTGTCTAAAGTGGGATCATAGTGCACACCCAAAGGTGTATTAAGGTTAAGGTTTGGATCAAAATCAATTTTTCTTTGCAAAAAGCTACCCTGATGATTAAATTGTGAAATAAACGAATCTTGGAAACTTGAAATATATATCGAGGTTGCAGACCCAGTAACGCCGTATGGATTATTCACACTTCCTGCAGCGGATGTAGAGTTCACACCGGTAACTGTCACATTTGTGGTTACGGCTGGATTTGGTATTGAATCTTGCGCTAAAAACAGGGCCGCCAAGAAGTCTTGCGTGCTATTTATTTTTATGACATATGATTGCCTTGCGACTCCTGTTGCTCCATACACTCTGTGAACATTCGTGTCAATCGTTGCGGTGGTCACAGGTCTGTCATTAATAAATGAAGTGTCAACAAAACCACTTAATTGCGTATAAGGCATATACAAAATGACATTCCACTGCTCACCATCTATGTTAAAAAACCCAGATTGTTTTTTAAGCGCCAAAATCAATTGCAACCGGTTCACTATTCCATAATTTGAGAGTTGATAATTGGCATCTGTAGACTGCAACGAAGCGAGCAGCGCATCTATTTGTTGGTGTGTCAAAGTCCCAATATTCATTAAAGAATTATGATCGATTAGTGGCAACCTGTTCGGATCCAAAGTTCCAGAAGAAATTTTATTTGCATCAATGAAATCAATATTATTTGAAGACAGAAATCCAGTTACGTGAGCACCTAGGTCAATTGGTGAAGGCTCGTTTGAGCCGCCAACATGCAAGTGGTTCTTAACCAAGCTTGACAATGATGCTAATACTGATATTACTTGCCTGCCATAAGCGGGATCATTATACACGGTGAGAGCGAAAGTGCCAGCGGCAATGTCAATGGTTAAATCTGCCGCCCCTAATCCAATATAATTTACTGGATCAACAATTTGTGTGAGTGATGAAATGAAATTTGCCGATTTGTCCACAGGCGTAGTATCGGTGGCTATGGCGTAAAAATAAAACCTGTACACTCCGGACACCGTATTTACCGGCAGAGACAGCGTGATTTTGACCGGCGCATTGGTTTCAGCGTAAGTATAGTTAATATGCCCTTTTCCAGAAGAAATTTGAACCGCTTGTTCATTTGGAACAACGGAGATTATCCAAGAATCCAACTGTGCACCCATATTGTCGTACACAGGCGCAATTCCATTTCCGAAAATATTATAGACATTATATAGCTGATTTTCAATAGTGTTAAATCTATTTTTGTCTAAATCAAGATTGCTTGCGGTAGATAAATTGGGAACAAAATATCCCAATTGGTAAATTGGAGTGACGTTCATAGTTCTGGCTTGTTTACGCTAACAATAAACTCCTGTCCCCAAATAGACTCTCCGTATACAAATCCGCCAACCTTCGGAACCCTAATGTTATTCGTGTTTTGTGGAGGTTGTGCAGTTTCATTTGCCACTTGCCCGTAAGGTGCCGCGTTTGTAAGTGGGTTTTTCTGAGATGAATAATAAAGAATTGCATCTGATAAACTGTCGAATCGCATAAATGTACCTCACTAATCTCCGGGCAAATTGGAGCTATACAATAGTATTTAAGAGAGAACGCTTAAACACCTATCATTGTTTCACGACTGATCAACGACTGGGTTTCTGGACCCTTTGACGTCAGCTGTAATCAAATTTTCAAAAATTTTAAATTCGTAGGTTATCTGCGAATAAAGATACCTTTCAGATATTGGTGTGTCACCCTCAACTGCTATTTTAAAGTGCCCCCAATGCTTGAGCGGCCTAACTACGTAGGCTCTTAAATTGATAGTTTCGTATGGTGTGGCACAAAAGTATTTAAAAAGAGTACTCATCCTTCCCTTAGCAGTGGAATCCTTAGGTAGCAGCAACGAATTTATCTGAGCTGCTTCTCCAGGCTTAGACTCATCACTAAATAAAATAATTTTGTCATACCCGATGTAAGGTGCCTCTTGTGTCGCGTCAACCTTTGGCGAAAGAAACTCTAGGTCTTTAATGTCCGGCCTTGAGTCTGGGACAACGACTATTTCTTGTCTTTGTTGATAATCTTGATAAAAATAAATTCCTTCGTAAAATAGATTCTGAGTGTTACTGCTACTTAGGAATGAATACGACTCTTCTTGTGAGCCTATCAGGAACCCGTGTATCTCCTCAATTTTTTCTGTCAGATCATTATTGATATTTTTTTTTCGGTAAAAAAACAAATCAAGATCTTTTTCTTCCGCATCATCAAACCTAGAAGTGAAAACTATCCCATCAATCGGCTTGGCCTCGCCCTGATCTCCAGAAGTCTCTCCGGCGTACCAATACATGATTGCCACGTCACTTTTACCGCCAGCATTATTCTCTACAACTGGGGACACTAGAGTTAACTGGCAAACGGTTTGTAAGATTTTAAAATATGTGTCTTGCGTGCTATATGGTATGACTCTAAGCTGTGCTAAATTCGGTATTAACATTGTGTCCATAATGGACGGTAATGCCGCTTGATTTGAATTTTTCAAAAATGTGTCAAGGGTTTCGCCAAGATCGTATTTGAAATGATTTCTAAGCTCTGTTCTTTCAACCAAGCTATTAACGATATCTCTGAATCTCATTCCAGGAAACGAAAAACCTGTTCGGCTGATTATCATTGAATTTACTGATTTGAACAAATATGCCAAAGGATCTTCGGTTGTGATTTTGATCGTTGTTTGGTCTAAACTTTCTTCCACTGCTACAGAGGTAACGACACCCTCCCCCCATATATATGCGTCATCTCCGAACCCAGCCTTGAGCCTTAATACAGAAATATTATTACGCATCCATTGCAAAAGTGCATATCCCTCTGGACTTCTATTCAAATTCACAAAAGCAAATGACAAATCACCAGTTACAGAAGCTCCGTCTTTTTCTATGTTTTTGGTAACTGTTGCTTTAACTAGTGATTGAGTTAAAATATCGCTAACCGTTTTTTCAGATTTAGAAAAAGACACATCATATTTAACGTAACTTTCTTTAATATCCGGGTCTTTATTAACCGGCCCATTATTAAACTTATTGAAAACATGACCACCAAGGTCGAGTGGCATAGTGATTTTGAAAAGAACCGACGTGTTTCCGACATCTTGCGCAAATTTCTCAGTAGCTGTAGGGAAAGATGGATTTACAGATCTGGCGTCTATGTATGCAGATGCATTTATATAATTTGCAGCATCAGCGTCTTGGAATGTATATAGAGCGTTTTTAATAATAAAATCTGGTATAGATGTTTCGGCATCAGATATCTCCTCTAAACTTCCATTGGGAACGACTTGGTTGTTTAGGAAATAGTTTCTTTGGTTCACGGGCTCTTGGGCTGTAAGCTCCGGAACGTTGTTTTTATCCACGGGAGTGAATAGCGGCGGGCCATATTTGAATACAAATTGACACATTTTTGCTACAATTTGTATTCTAGACGTGTTGTCTAAATGATGTTTAAATTCGTCACCGCCCTGCGTGTTGGCGTATTGTATCTTAGGTTTTCCAATCTGTTGCCATTCATGAGGACTGTCGCTGCTGCCAACATACATATATTGACCAGAGTAGAATACATATATTTCCATCTCTGAAGAAGATTTTTCGTTAGATTGCGTTCCGGCGCTCAACTTAGGCATTTTATCTAATATGATGCTGTTAGAGAGCGGGTTTACTGTACTAGAGGTAATTTGAGTTTCTGATTTATTGAAAAATAATTTTACTGGATCCGTTGAATTGAAATATAATGTGTACAGGCCCACTGTTTTAGATTGCACGTATTTATTTCTAACTGTGTTACTTGATATGAAATCAAAATCTCCCCACTGGATCCATATTTCAGGTTGCTTTCTAAAAACCTGTCCATCAACGTTATAGAAAGTGTTTTGTGATGCACTTGTAACAATTTTTTCAAACTTAATAACAAAACCAACTGGAGTGTCACCATTATATAGATTTATTGGCTGGGTGGCAAGCCTATTAGCCCCCTGGCTATTGTCTAAATAATAGTATTTTGATTCAGGAAGGTGTGCAATATCGCGCCAAATTGGGTATTTTCTGCTTAGCACTGCTATTGAATTTGAGGCAACTACTACTATTGAAGCTGATTCGGAGTCATTGTTAACATATGCGTATGGCTGTGAATTCCCAACGGTTGTAGAGTTTTTGACATCGTACCCCCAATACTTTTTAATGTTAAAGTCTGAGGTTGCAATATTAGTAACTTCCCAGAAGTTATAACTCACGAGAGTGCTCAACTGCCCAGATGATTTCAGATTGCGCACTTCCGGCTCTGTAAAAGATGTTGCGGGAATGTTTACAGGCCCAAGATATTGTGGGTTTATTGGTATTCCTTCTCCTGATCCATTACTGAATGTGTCTGGAACAGGCTGGTTTAGGTTAAAACTTAGTGAGGTATTGTAATTTAATTTACTTAAATCACTTGGAGATTTAATAAAATCGTAATACGGGTGTGTCTCGTTTGGCCCCATACACACTGAAAGGAACGTGCAATATGGAGCACCCTTGGAATCTATATGCCTTGGCATTATTCCGTGCCCGCAGCTGACTAATGATTCGGAAATAATTTGCCTTACGTCAGGATTAACGAAAGATTTGCCTTGATCTCCGCCGGGGTTTTGGTGGTAGATATTATCAACAACGGCCTGCGCCACTCTTCCTTCGAGCGCTGCATTTCTGGGAGGAATATAAAGTCTACCTAAATCAATTTGCACATGCAAATCTTCTGTGTAAGCAGTTTCCAGAACAGGCAGCGTCTTGGGATACGTATAAACTGGGTCTGTTCCGATTGCCATCTAATTAAAACATTAAAGCAAACTGCTGGCATGTCCTTTGGCTCAAATTGAACCAATTTTCCTGAATGTAGCGTCTAGAGAAAAATATTTATCACATAAAATTTCATAGATAGTATTAGAGTCTATAAATTGAATTCCAACATAAACACCATCATAATCAACAAATCCAACTCTTTGTGACTCAGGAAGATTTTTTCTGTAAATAAATTGGTTGTTCTCTGGATCATTAAAGTTTAACACTCTTAATTTAGAAGAAGCAATCAGCTCGTTCAATTGATTGACAAATACGCTGTCATTTGACGAATTTTTCTCTATATCGCCGTAAACCAGAATTAAATTTCCATAGGTTATTAAGAAGTTTGTGTATATCAAATTGATTACAAAAACTTTGCCGGAACAATCAAACGCCAAAGAAAAATCTGTCCGATCTGGGTGCGTATCATCCTTGCATACAGAAATGTTATTAATGTTTTGTGAATCGATTCCCAAATCACTAAAATCAAATAGCTTATACGGCGGAAAATCTGATCCGCTTAGATTTCTTACGTAAATAGCGGTATTTTTTATGTTTTTTTCACTTGTGGCGAATGTATAAAAAACCAACACACTTGAGCCGCAAACTTTGATTCCTGGGAAATAAGAATTTGCGGTTCCGCTTAAGGTGTATGCCTGAGAAATATTTAACCCAGATAATTCAGTGTCGTCAGCCACTCCTTCAACCAAGCTTAGTGACGTGTTTTTTGTGCTCGAATAAACCGAACTGAGACTATAAATTAGATTTCCGTGAGGCGTTACGCCAATTAGATATATCGTGTTGCTTTTGTAGTCAGCGCTTACATATTCGGCAACCGACAAAAACGGAACTACATCCTCCGGATTATCGTTTGGGTAGAAATAGCCACTTGGCGACGATTGGGTCACAAAGTAATTGGGTACGTCAGCAACATAGTGAATAGTATTTGTGCTTGCATATTTGCTAGATTGTCCGACCATATTCATGGTTTCAGATTTTGTTAAAGCTGGATATTCTATTTCTAAGTTGTCGAAAGTACCAGAAGTATTGGGAGTTAAAACTATTTGGTTGCTGTTTGTGCATCTCCGAAATGATTCTGTCGAATATTGTTTCACATTGAAACCTGAAACTGTATTTGTGACAGTTTGAATTGTGTTTGTTAAGCCATTTTTTTTCGAGTCTACTGAGTATATTTGAGATTTTAGCCCAGTTCTGAAAAATATGTCATACGGCTTTACTCCGGAAACAATTTTAAATGAGGTTCCACTTGCTATATTTGTTTTGTAGTTAACCTCCATGTCTTTTGGCAGCTCTGATATCCACGTAGGGCTATAAATCGCGCCATTTATAGAGATGCCAACTTTGGGGTCAAACACGACATACCCGCTGCTGGGGAGGTCTAGGTATAAAGCGAAATCAGAACAAGCTCCCACATTGCCGGTTGGAGTTAATGGCAAATCTTCATAAAACCCAAGTGGAGGACCAGCTATTAGAACAGAATTATCATAGCTGAAGAACTTAATTGTATTATTCTTGACCACTATATTTGAAATAATAAAATCAAACTCAGTTGAATAATTTTCAATAAACACTCTAAGGAGTAGGTTGGAAATCGTCGGCGGAAGTGTAAATGGAATTTTTATTTTATACGAAAAAGCTCCTGAAGATCCGCCAAGAGCCTCGTATGGCGTGTTGAATATTTTTAATAAAAATTTTCCAGAAACTGTGTCCACCAAATCGACCTCTAGTTTGATTTTTGATTTTTTCGCGTCACCAGTATCAATAGCAAAGTCAATATTCCATTCTCCGTCTAATATTACAGCGTTAGACAAATTGTCATTTATGAAAATAAAATCTATCTCTGTAAGCACTGGTTCTAAGTTCGTACCGCCAGTGACTTTAGACAATACTTTGGTGTTTCCAGAAGGTTGTTTGAAATTTAATGTTAATAGTGTCCCAAGACTTTCAGAACCAGAAAAAACAGCATTATACGGCTGTTCACTATCGTGCTCTTCACCAGTAAACGTAGTGTTGGTCAAGTAGTACATGTTTGTGTCTTTGGTGTACTTCCCCTTCCACCCAAAATCTTTTTGCGCCTGTAAATACCCGCCATTAGAAAAAGATTTTGGATAGTATATTGGCAAATAAACAATAAAATCAGAATCTAAAACAATAGATATTTGTGGCAAGTCAAAAGAAGTAAGATTTTCAAAGTTAATATTTTTTGCGTTTTCGTTTAAAGTAACAACCGAATATACTCCAACATAAAGGTCAAATGGCTGTCCTGAAATTTTAAAATTATAGCTGGAATCATTTACCATTAGATCGGCGTAGATAGATTGTAAGTCAGAATAAATATTTCCAGATACTAGAACATTTTCAAATGTCCAAGATTTATCGTAACTTGCTGTCTTTATCGTAGATGGTTTGTCGCCGGATGATGGAATAAATTTCAAATGATGCAGTTTTGCGAATCCGCTTATAGAAGAATCATTTGGGTCGTATGTTTCAAAATTTTGATCTTTTTTAAGCGCAAAAATCCTGTAAACTAACTTGATATCAAAAGCTCCAGAGGGATCTATTTTAAGGGCATTAATGACTGTAGTCATGAACCCAGGCTGCAAAATATTTGTGCCAGTGTAATCAAAAGATGACACGAGCCTGAATGTAAGCAGCGGCGTTTGCAAAAATACTTCATCTAGCGCTGGGTCGTTGTAAAAAATTTTTGGAGCGTAAGTCATCGTCCTGGATTGAAATTTTCCAAAAATATTGTCATAAGCACCAAGGCAGCTTACGCCACGCGCTGGTGTGCCAAAGTATGATTCCGACATTACAGAGCCGCCAGTGTCATCAAAATACTGAACTCCTTCTGAATTAAAATAAAGATTTTTAAATGTTTGCTTTGTGTAATCAATCAAATCGCTTTGAAATTCATACATCGGGCTTCCTGAACTCTTTACAATAGTTGCAAGCGGCAATACTGTGAATGGACCAGCTATTTGTTCGCCACTTGTGTCCGAATTTACGGTATATATTCCAAACTGTTGTTTTGTTGTTGGCTGCAGAGTGTTTATGGTAATGCTGTCATTGTCAACCACCTTTGATGTTCCCTGAAACACAAATTGTTGATAAAAAGGCCTAGGCCCAATGATCACCCCCAGATTTGTAGCTAAAGGAAATGGGGTAAACGGGAAAGAGATTATTAAAAGATGCAGATTTAAAGAATGTGCAAACCCAGGTGATCCAGATGTGTAATCTGGATTAAATATCTTCATGTGAGTGTTGCAGCCCACAATTCTGTCATTCGGTGGCCAAGTAAATGCACCACTGCTATCGGTGCCGCCTGAAAAATTAAGCTGTCCAGCACTTGTGTCAATGGTGCTGACATATGAAGTTGTCGGCACAAATTGGCCAGATATTAATAGAGAATAGCCAATTGCACCACATGGCAATTGTGCACTGCCACCTGAGAACCTTAAATTCACGCGGTCTGCCGTGAAAAACATTATCTTTTTGATGATTATAGTTAAAGAAGAATCCGGGTAGTTATTTTTTATAAAAACATTTTTCACTTTCGGATAAGACGATCTATTCAGTTGGTCTTCTGCGGTTTTGAATTTTAAGTTCAAAAACAAAGCTCCATCGCCGACTCCGGTGAGTGAACTAGAGTTTTTTTCGTCAGGGCTTTCGCGGAATCTTGTAATTGGCAAAGTTCCAATTTTCACTTGACTATTTGCCATTGTTGTTATATAGATATCACAACCGGCTGAATCTGGAATTTCTTCGTTTGATATCGGGGATTCTGCAGAATAGAAAGACATGTCATAAGTGATTTGCACGCAAGAAAGCGGGTTATTGTAGTCATACTGCGGAAAACCATAACTAACTAAAATATCTTCCTTGGAAGCTACGTAGTTTGTGTTATTTCCAAGTACAATCGGGGTCCCGTATAAGCTGCTGTTAAAAGTGCATAGTGGCCGAGTTGCGTTATAAATTGGCGCGCTTGGGTCACCAATGTGGTCCTTAGCCGATATCACCGTTACATCAGGAGCGCCAGTAATCGGCACTATATAATTTCTGAATCTTCCGCGATCAATCACCATTGTTGCAAATCCTCGCAATGGATTTGCCCCTCCGATATTTGGCGGAGTTTGTGGTGACCAGCGGAACCCGCCGCCGCAAGGAGTTATATCTGGATTCTGATATGCGCCTGGAGTGCTCATGAGTTTAGAAAATCTTCTATAGTTCGTTTTTGTTCTTTAATTTTTTGATCCAAAAGATTTGTTTTTTCTTTTGTTTCTTGTATGGCGCTTTCAATTTTTTTAAAATCATTCGCTGTTATTTTTTTTTGGCCTTCATCGCTGGCCGCTAATCTTTTTTCCAATTCAATGATTGTCTCAGTAGTCAATTGTTTAGACTTAACCTTTTGTTTTTCAATTGCATCTTTAAAACTGCCAGTTACCCCAAATTTCAAATTACTGTTTTCAAACAAAGATGTATCGTGAATTGTTTTGTTAGCTTCATCATGGACGCTATTATCTGATTCTGCGTTTCCTGTTACATTTTTCTCTATTTTTTCAATCTTCTCGGCGAAACCTGAGCTGATTTTCTCAACATTCTCTTTTATTTCATTAGATGTTGTTAAATTTTTGTGAAGTGTTTCAATTATTTCGCTAATTTTTTTATCCACCACCACTTGCGAGTTATCTTTGGCACCAGATTTGATGGTTTTTTCCGCTGAAGCAAGCGCTTTTTTCGGAAAGAAAATTTTTGAGTATGCACGCTTAGGCGGAAAACAATTATCATGCTCCACAAACTTCTGTTTTAGTGTATCACCAGTCGTTCTAAGGTTTTTCGGGAAGCACTTTCCGAAAATTTCCCAATCAGGGTAAAGGATATAATCTGATAAGCCCACTTCACTGAAATCCAAAAATGCTTTCATTATTTTGATGCCACCGATGGCGCTGAAGAAGGTGAGCTTTTTCC